>Ga0222714_10000194_pt1 | contig 72885 bp, 90 predicted proteins | sample C33_3DmetaG_FD_165048 | JGI IMG/M metagenome (GOLD analysis project Ga0222714, IMG submission 165048) | Estuarine water microbial communities from San Francisco Bay, California, United States - C33_3D | ecosystem: Environmental > Aquatic > Marine > Unclassified | place: USA: California...
TCCAAATAACAGGAGTCCAATACCACATATTCTTAATTCCGCGGACAATATTTTTGTGGATATACCTCCACTCGAATCTCCATTTCAAAGAGATTTTTTCCAACCAAGATAGTTTTACATTTTCCATAATACAAATATAAAAAAAAAGGTTGGGATTACCAACCTCGAATCAATCTGAAAGTAGACTCAGTATTTTTTCTTTTACACTCAATTGTTTTATACCCTCATTTGAACGAGGAGTATGAACAAAGTTAGTAAGACCTGGTTTTGCATCAGAACCATCTTTGGATGAGAACCTATCACTTAAAAACTCTACACTCATATCCAAATCATCAACCGCTACCCAATTTGTAATCTCTGGATGATTTTCTATCCAATGTTCAATTTCCATGTATCGCTCTAACTCCAATTCGGCTCTGAATCTTAAACCGGACCATTCTCTAGGGAACAGGTCTTTAAACATGCCAGTTACCGCAATGGGTTTTTTGATAATACCTTGTGATTCGTAGTATTCTCCCAACTCTTCCAACGTAGCATGAAATCTCCAATCCGAACTAACAATAATTTCAGAACCTGTTGTTTCCAAAATTTCGTTTAGGGTTTTGACTGCCTTTTTATCAAAGTTATCAAATCGGTATTCCAATGGAATATCTCTACCCTTCATAGAAAGTTTCATTCCTCCCCACTTCTTTTGTTTTTTGTGGCGAGAACCCCAATTATTTGCCAAGCAAATAACCCCATCGTGATCTAAGAATATAACTTTCATTTTTCTGAAAAGTATTTGATTATAATGTGTCCCGATTTGTAATTAGTACCTAAAGGAATATCGTGAACATCACATAGTCTCATTAACATTTGGATGTCGGGTTCATGGGGATGTTTGTCTAAGGGGTCTCTAAAAAAAATAACAGCATCTATTTCTTGTCTGGCAACCATTGCCGCGATTTCTGCGTCGCCACCAAGGGGTCCAGAATTAACTCGTTGTACTTTTTCAACACCCGCATGTAAAATCATTTTTCCTGTTGTACCTGTGGTGACAATGTCAACATCCTGTCGATTGAAAAATTCTAATCTTTTCATAACAAACGACACCATCGATGCTTTTTTTCCGTCATGTGCTATAAGTGCAATTTTCATGACTCGATATCTTGGTTTAAAGTATCTAAAATCTCCACTAAGTCTTTCTTGGGTGACAAGTTTCTTTCCTCAACAATTTGTTTCCAAGTCCTATAAGTCATTAAGTGTCCCCTCTCGGATGTAGCACCTTGAGACAATCCTTGAAATGTACCCGCACTGATTATATCATAGGTTCGGCGCTCGGCTATAACCCAAGGAAATTCATTTAGTAAATTCTTCGTTTCTGACATGAAACAAAGATACTAAATTATTTTGTATTTTCTACATCCTCATTTTTAATTTCTTCAATCCATTCTGAATCCATATATCCTACATCTGAATTATTTTCAGTGTAATGAAATAAAGAATGGTTCGATAATGGGGTTTTTGGTTTCATTATTCCGACTTTGGTTTGTTTTTTTTCTCTATTTTAATATTACCTTTCACAACTTTACGTTTTTTATTGGAAGAACTTTTCGGTCCATACCCCTCATCATCGTAGTAGTTGTTTATATCATTCAATGAAATTTTAGACATCGTTTTTAAAATTGAAAGTTAATGCATATATATACGCAAAAAAAGAAAAACCGGCAGAACAATCTGTCTGCCGGTAAGTGCAGTAATGACGAATTTTTTCCTTAAAAACCCTACGGGGCTCCAACCCTTATAGCTTTCCTCTTCAGGTTCAGAAAAAATCGACGAGAACCGCATCATTTCGTAAATTCGTTCCTGACTTTGTCGCTTATGGGGATCGGGTTACCATCTTCGTCAATTCTAACGAAGGTGATATTAGTTGATAATATAGTATCCTCTTCATGTGTATATACATTAAAACTTCTAGCTTCCATGTACATGTTACAACTTGTGTTGCCAACACCTACGACTTGTCCATAAATTTTTAGAAGTGAGCCCTCTTTAGCTGGTTTTTTGAACACGCACTTGTCAATACATACAGTTACCATTCTCCTGTTGTGACAGAATTCCATTGCATATGCTGCAGCTGCGGCGTCTATCCATGCCATTAGTTTTCCTCCAAATAGATTTCCGTGAAATCCTAAATCCGATTTTTTTATCGGGTGTGTATTAAGTAGTTGCATATATTATTGTACTAAATAATGTTCGTATGTTTTGTTTGGTTTTTCGTTGGGGAAATAATAGGTAAATTTTAATTTGTTGTCCACATAAATGTATTTGTAAAAACCTTTGGGGACTGTTGCTCCTGTTGGTAGGACTTGACAATTTTTGTCAAATACTACTCGTATTACAACTTTGACTTTATTTGTTTTAGCAAGTTCTCGTTCATGTGCTTCGAGAAATCTCCAAGCCCCTCTGTTGAGGTTTTCTTGTTGTAGGGCGCAATTGACGTAGGAAAATGTTTTATATAATGTTTCTGTATTGCAGTTGAAAGCCGCTGCTGGAGCCATATGCCCCTTGTCCCATTCATTTTTTTCATAGTCCAAATTGTCAGAGGTATAGACACCTTGAACACGGTAAAAGTCCATGCCTTTTCTACTAGCCGAACCATTAGGGCATTGAACTTCGTACGTAATTTTCTTAGGTTGTTGGAGAACTTCCGAGTAAACGATTTCAAAAATTTCATTTTTAACATAGACACTATCTCTTGTTTGTGCAAATACTAATGTTGGGAAAACAAGAAGTAAAAGTAATATTTTCTTCATACAATTATAAATATTATAAAAAATAAAAAGGGGGTAATCAACCCCCTTTCATTTATTTGAGTAAGTTGTAATATTCTTTAAAATGTTTGATTCTATCTGCCAAACCAATAGTTCCTCCGTTGACTCTTTTTGTTACGGTTGTTACGGTAGCATCATCCGCACCTCTATCAGCAATGGAATTTAACCCATTTTTAGAGAAGAACCAAGCTGCAGATGCTAATGGATACTTTGTTGCCACCAAATCAGGATTTCCAACAGTATCTTCATTAATTGCCTTAGCGAATGCTGTGTAGTTATCTTTTCCTGTTAATTGGATGTAACCACGACCTCTGAATTTATAACCTTCTTTAGTTTCTTCACCACCATTACCCATTCTTCCACCATACACTTTAGATGCAATTTTTTCAGGGTTTCTTGCGTAAGATTCTGCTAGATTTCCAGGAAAATATTTTGGGAATATTCTTTTTAATCCGTCTACTGAATAGTTAAGATTTTCTTGGACTGCCTTGAACCCTCCGGACTCATGTCCGCATTGTGCTAAGAAATGTGCCAATCTTAATGGTGTGTTTATTGCAAATTTCTCCATAACTGTGGGAATTTGTGCGATTACAACATCAGGTACATGTCCCTTTAGTTTTTCTAAGGATATTGGACCACCTGTGGGGATAACAACGTCTTCTTTAAGTGTCGAAGATGCTAAACCCATTTTTGCCCAAGTGGCGTCTCCTACTATACCGTCAGCGGTAAGTCCATTTTTGGATTGCCATTCTTTGACTGCTTTTTCCGTACCGGATCCGAATATTCCATCGGCGCCCAATCCGAGCTTTTGTTGAAGTTTTTTAACATCTTCACCTTTAGAGCCATTTTTAAGTAACATAAAAAATTTTTGTTTAATTGGTTTATTTTTCCATAAATACGATTTTTTTTTGTTAAAATTGATTTTATTTATTATTTTTGTATTATGAAAAATTTTTTGTTTAGTTTAGTTTTTATAATTTCTACGGGTGCTTTTGCCCAATCTACATGTTTAGGATATTTTTGGGAGGAAAGTGGATTATTTGTGTCACGAGACAATTACCAAAAAAATATGGGATTTTATATGGGTGGGCATGTCTACTCACCTTACGTACCCCCCATTTATTTTACGTCACCGAGAAATTATCCAAATAGGTTAGGTATCAATTATGCCATTATGAACAACGGAATCAATTTGGGTGGAGGAATAAAAGCCACCTACATCAACTTGACTGACGAAGTCACTTTCCGTCCCGATTTTGTTTTTAGATTTCATCCGTTAAAGTTTCTAACGGGTGATAATAAATCAATTGACATCTCGTTGATGGTTAATTATTCAGAACGTGTGTCATACGGTATTGGAATTTCCTTACCTTACCCAATGTATTAATAAGATACATTAGCTGATATTTATTTAGGTATGTCAGAAGAATTTGAAGATTATTTCCAACAAGTCGAATCATTAATTGGTACCTGTACAGGTAACGATTACTATGGTTTGAAGATGGCTCATAAAAATTATTTTAGGATAAAAACAGGATTTTACGAAGATGAAAATCCTGAAGATGTATCTAAAGAGTTATGTATGTCCATAAATGAATCCATGGATAATGGTAAAGTGAAATGTAATAAATGTGGATGGACTTGGGATTTATCAAATGGAGGTGACGATCCTTATGATTGTCATAAGTGTGGTAATAAAAATAATAATTTGAACGAATCCATATTAAACGAGAAAAGTCTTACAGACAACCCTGTTAGAACAGTGGTAAAAGATTTGGTTAATATAATCAAATTACAAAAACCAGGGGTGTATGAACTTCCTGACTTTGTACAAAAAAATCAAATAGAATATGATTTCCCTAAATTACCGTTATTTTCGGTGGTTTTTGATTTAGATTTTCAAGATATTGATGTCCCATATATATTGGATGCTGGACATTACGGTGAAATGGAAGGAGACGACGAAGAGGGATATTATTTTGAAGATGAAATCGAAATCGCATTGGTAATCAATCCTGAGGATTTTCCCCAAAGTTTATATGACATTATTGCCGATTTGAATGACAGTGTCCGTCATGAATTGGAACACGCATTCCAAAAAAACTACATGAGAGGAAAAGATTTTTCAACGGATGATACGCCACCAACAGATAAAGAATATTATAAACAAGAAAAGGAAGTACCTGCCGAAATTGCAGGTTTCAGACGTATTGTAAAACTTAGAAAAGAACCTGTTGAAAAAGTTATTAGAGATTGGTTTTATCGACACAAATCAACACATGGATTACCTGACGAAGATATTGAAGAACTTGTAGTTTTTTTATCTGATAAGTACCGCGATTTTTATGGGGGATGAAAAAGTCAGAAATACAAAAAAATATTAATGAGACTATCGAGATGTTAAAATACATCGCCGAGAGTATGGTTAATAACAAACAAATAAAATTTGTGGATATTTTTAAAGTTATTCCTGATTTTAGCATTGATACACTATCAAATTCAAATAATGAAGAGTCACCTATTATACATAGTGTTTATTTCGAAATAAAATATAGAAGTGATTCCGAAATTTGGGATGCGGATGATGTTCGCAATGCCACTTCAGAGATTTTGAAGTCCTATGATTCTTTCATCAGTACTGTTAATTTTGATTCTCAAGGTAACTTAACCGACAAACAATCTATTGATAGTAGTTTAGGTATGATTACTAATATACAATATTCTATGTTTGACAAAAAAGGATATAAAATTACAATTGCCTCAGACATCACTACGGTAGATTAAATTAAGGTTAATTTGTTTACAAATACCATATTTCATTATATTTAATAATGAAATAAAAATCCAAAAAATGTTAGTTTTTACACCGAACCCAAATCCATTTCGCACGCCCCAAAGCGAAAATTCTGAACCACAACCAATTTTTGATTCATCGTCGTTTTACGACTGGGAATTACATTGGGAACTTGAGACTGAAGAATCTGAATGAGCGTATATACCAAAGACGAATTATCCAAAAAAAGTTTGGTAGAAGTTAAAGTAATTGCCAAGACTTTGCGTGTGCCTATTACGGGATCGAAAAATCAGATTATCAATCAAATACTAGATAGTTTCAAACCAATTGTTTCCACTGTGAATAATCATTCACATATGGGTAAAAATTCATCCAAAATTTACGGTATAAAATTAACAGATAAAGAAAAACTAATATCTAACTCAAAAGCGTTAGAAGAGAAAAAAAGTAAATTTTTATATTATAGTATGGGATTCATTTATTTTTCTTCTGAAGTTTCTTGAGGATTGGAATTGATAATCCTTTTCAAAATCTCAGATATATATTTTCCAGAAAAATTTGTGACTTTATTTAGTATAATACCCGCGACAATACTGGGTATCAATTCTGAAACGTCAAAGGTATATAACCCAGGAACTAAATAAGTCATAATGGGTAATAAAAAGGTGTATGCTAAAATATTAGTTCCTGTATCCACGATACCTGGAAGTGCGTAAATTACATTTGATAATTTATTTTTTACCCTCTCTAAAAATTTAATACTTTCATTGAATTCTTCAGTCAAATTTTTGTCATCAATAATTTTACGTAACTTTGAAATCTCGGATGTTTTTTGGTATACTACTGAAATTGCAGAAATTAAAAGTAGCGAAATTTCAGTTTCGGTTAGAGAACTAAACCCTTCACCTGTCAAAAAATCCCATAAGGGTCTCATCAAAGCACCTATCCCTGCTGCGTATGAAAGTAAGAATCTATAGTCGAAGGATGTTTGGTTTTTAAATTCCTCCAAAGCTTGAAAACCTAGTTCTTTATTTTTACTCAAGATGCTTTTGATTTTCTCACCAACACCTTCGGTAACTAACATTTTATACTGATGTTCAGACAGGATAACTTTCACTTTGAATTTTTTTAATAAATATATGTTTACGGCAAAGCAATTCTATAATATTTATAGTTTATGAGCGATGAAATGAATCCCGAAGTCAAACCAGGTGATAGAATTATTTGTATTCACATGAGTGGAGACAATAAAAGTGTGCCAATTGGAACCGAAGGAACGGTTATGGGTACATCGATGACACCTTTTGGTGAAAATATACAAGTTCGATGGGACAATGGTTCAACTCTTGATTTGTTAACCGATGTTGACGTATGGGTATTATCTGATGCTGATAAAATACAAGAACAACAAAAAAATAAAATTGGTTTGATGTTAGAAAGGGTTGAGTCTGAATTAGAACAAGAACTTTCGATGATTATGCCAAATGTAGCTCCAATTCCAAAGACAAAAAAACAATCCGCATTGGTGGTGTCTAAAATTATAGAAAAAGATTTTGGAAGATCTTTTACACCATTTGAATCTATAAATTTGGCAGAAAAGTTAAAACGTCCTATTGATAGAATTCGTTTTTTTGAATATTACAAAACTTTTTTATCTGAAAAAGAAAGTAGAGGTTTCGGTTTCGAAGGTATGATTGCCGGATTATATGGAGGAGAAGTAATTGAAGGAAAAAACAAAGAAGATGTTGTGTTTCCTGGTAACAAATTTTATTCAATCAAATTGGTGGGTAATAATGAAGAACGATACGATACTGGTTCGGTTAGAGAAGGTTTCGAAGCGGTAAAAAGAATCATGGATACGCACGAAATAGACACTACCAGGTTTAAAGTACCTGCAGATTTATTTGAGTCTAACGATGAAAATTTATTGAAGTACAAAAGACTAACACTTGACATATCTTTTGTTCCGGTGTCAAAAAGGGGAGATATTAATGCCTTAAGTTGGATATTTGCAGTTGCAAACCCAAACTTTGAAATAGACGCATATCTTCTTACAAACCAACAAGTTAAAGAGTTATTGATGAACCCTACCAATGTATTAAGAGGAAAAACACAAAATAGTTTAGGTTTACGTAATACTGCCGTGAGATCAGTGGGAGAAAAATTTACTATAAGATTTCCACAAATGGATGAGCAAGAACTTAAGAAGTTCAGATATGTGGCGGATAGAGGTTTGCAAACAGATAAAATAGCCGAATTATTTGGAGAATATAAGCAAAAAATCAGACACGATGTTTTAGACTACATCTCAAAAAATCCTGACAAATTTGTAGGAAAAGTAATTGATTTATACAGAGATAGGGTTATGGATTTATTATTGAAGAATGGAGAACTTGAAGATATCGAAACAGGTGTCAATGAATAAAAAATAAATGTATTTATAAATAAAAAACTATGAGAGGATTTTCAATAATGAGTGATGAAGAAAAACAAAGTATTCTTTCACAACACCAAACGGTTTATGATGGTTATGCCGTAGGAAATGTTCAGGGTAATATGTACCCATTAACTGTTGGTGATTATGCCCAAGATAAAGGTGGTGTCACAGTTAATAGTAAAGGTGAAGTTTCAACCTACAAAAATCACAATATAAATGAGTCAGTAGAAGAGGCTATGTGTGAACAGTGCGGTGGTAGTATCTCGGAAGGTGAATGCTCGGAATGTGGATACATGCAAGAGCAAATGTCCATGGAAAATCCCCAAGGAAACCCTTACGAAAATGAAGATTCTGCGTATAGTTTTGAAACAGGAGGTCCCGAACAATACGTTTCGACATCTGACGATGAAGATCCTTACGAACTCGATTTACAGGCGATTCAAAACATGTTTGACTATGAAGACATACACGGACATGGTGATCAAGACGAAGATGAAAATATGATGGCACTCCAAAACAAAATGGATGATGAATTTTCAGGTAAAGAAAAAATGGGAGGAGAATGGAATCCCTACGACTTTAAATCCCAAGGGGGAAATATTTTAGTTTATGAAGAGGGTGACGAGGATTCACAGGAATTCGAAGAAATGTTAGATGAAATAGAAGAAGAGGACGAAATGAAGTTAGAATCCTTGAAAGAAAAAAGAAATAAAATTATCGAAATGTTCGATAGATTTTCCAAATTTAATTAAAAAATGTCTTACTTTGTCAGAAGAAAATCAGATTTGACTGTAGATTATGTTTCGGAAGTTCCATTGAGAGATAACTTAGATGGAACTTTTACAGTTGATGTGGACAGTTCGGTTGGTTACCCAAATTGGAGTTTTGACGAGTTTGATTTAATTGAAGCTACTGTAAGTTTACCTGATTGGTTTACATTATCTACGCATGTATTAAAAGAAGTGAATGGCGTTTATACCCTGATTCTTTAAAATTTTTATAATTCTATATTTTAGATTTTTTTTTTGTATTTATTACTAAAATTATTAAAATCTAACACATTTTTGTATGATAGAAGTCATAGAAATAGATGAACACTTTGTGAATCGTGATACAAATGTTATTGAAGTATCCTTTAGATGTTTAGAAGATGGGGACGATGAAGTCCGAAGAGATGTGATTGAATATAGTTACTATGTAGATTACGGATATGAAGAAAAAAGTTTTTCAGACAATTTAGACTACGAACCTGATGAATGGGACGATGATGAATTTGATCATTGGGATGATGAATATCTCGATGAAGAGAATCTAATTTCATTTCTTAACGAATACTATACAGTTCACCCTCAAAAATTACCAAAGAAAGAATCAGATTTGTGATATTTATCTTTTGTGGAGAACGTAAGAGATATCATTATTGGAATGCTTGGGAAAATTTTCCTAACCAAAAAAACTATGCTTGGTTTGGACGAAAATAAAATAGTAATTGTTGTAAGTCCATCTCTAAAAATATATGTAATTTCAACATACCCAAAAAGGTTAGAACAAAAATTACCATTTCATACTAATGAATTTTTGAATTTAGATAGTTTGAAAAAATGGGCAGACGATAATGGATATAAAGTAACCCACCAAGCCACTACACCCAAACTATCTCGTAAATTATTGACGTACTTTGGTGAACCTGTAGTGGAAGGTGACATTAGTCGAAATCAAAGTGAAAAACAAATCGTTTTGGAGCAATTACAAAACTCACATTTACCTAAATCAATTCAGGAGTGGGCTCAACAAAATCCTGAAAAATTTATTGAGAATATAAAATTGATTCAGGAAATGTTGAAAAAAAATTAATGATTTTTAAAAAGATACTCGAAGAGACTGAATCGGGTAAAATGATTACGAGCAGAAATCTTACAAAATAAATTTAAATACGCTACGATAAAGTCATCAAACCTTTCTGATTCCGATTTGCTATAATAGTTCAACAATGACTCTTTTACAGATTTTTCTGAATCTGTTTTGACAGGAATTTCGGTAAGTGTAAAAATTGTTTTATATTCATCTGAATCATGATAACCCAAAAGTTGATTTTCAGGGTAACATAGAGAATCAGAAGTGTAGTAAATGTTCAAATCATCAATTGATTCCATATCTTTTACTTTTACAAGTCTTTTGGACTCTTTAACAATTGCGTAATCACCGATTTTGAATTTACTATTCATCATAATACAAATATATATACAATTTTTGACTTACACAAACTATTTATTACAAAAACCTTGTAGTGAAGCCACTTAACGAAGAAATTTTACGTCTGAAAGAAATTATGGGTATCGAAGATGATCCTAATGGTTCTGCATACAAAGGACTCGAAGGATATGATGATAGTTGTGATTGTTATCCCGAAGATGAAGAGGTTATAGATGGAGAAATAGAAGAACAAGGTGAAGAGGGAGGTAGTTCTGAACCGTCAGCACCATCGTCACCTACTATGTCAAAATGGGAAACAGGTGTTGTTAGAGGAAAAGGGAATCCAATCGATCAGAATTCTAAGTGGGAGTCAGGAATAAATCGTGGTAAAGCCAATCCATTATGGTAACTGAAAATTTGAATATAGAATTGAACAAATCATTACGTCTAATAAATTACAGACGTGATTTAATCTTGTCAGAGCAGGTTGTTGCTGATTACGATTTGGGTGGGAGAGAAATGATATCTAACCCTAACAGTGGTAGTACCGGCACTTCGTACCAAGTTACGTGGGGACCAACGGAATTTCACCACTGGACTGACAGCCAAAAACCAACTGGAGGACCAGACATTCATGATGTTTTAGATATTATAGCAATTGGGGCTTTATTTGTTCCAGGAGGATTTCTTGTATCAATAGCAGCTGAACTAGCTAACGTTGGGATTTATGCCTACGAAGGAGATACGTGGGAAGTGGGTTTTAGATTAATATTTTTAGGATTACCTTTAGCTGCTTTGGTAAAAAAAATACCTGCAGTCAAACAATTAGGTGAGAAAGGAACAAAACTTTTTGTAGACAAAGTTTTAAGGGGCTCAAAGAATTTTTCTGAAGCAGAATGGAAAGTTTTACAAGAATTTAAGAAATTACCTAAAAATGAAATTTCACATCTTACAAGACAAGCCGCAAGGTGGGGGTTAAGAAAATCATTTGTGAAATTATTCACAGAAACTTCAATTTACGGATTTGTCAGATTTATTCAACTTATGAGAAAGGCTTTTCCAAAAATATACCAAGGTACGACGGCAGTAGTTTTCTTGGGTGGGACATGGTGGACTTATGATCAATTGATGGCTAAATTTGGTATTTACCCTCGAGGTGTGATGACTGAAAAACAGAAATCTACCGATGTAAGTCAAATGGAGCAAGATTTTGAGAAGTATAAACCTCAAATCATGACGGAAGAAGAGAATAAAATTCAGAAAGTCATGGAACAGGCAAATTCCGAGTCTGCACAACAACAAGCGGCAGATGCTTTAGAACAGTTAAAAAATAAAAGAAAAATAACAACTAATTAAAATATTTATTTGTTATGAGAAATTTACAAGAAGAAAGGTTAAGAATCCAATCTTTAATAAACACAACTAACGGTAACTTAATTTCCGAAGGGGGTGGTTTAAGAGGTGCGGGATGGCAACTACTTAAAAAAGCGACGCAAGAATTGGGTGGTTTTACAGATGACCTTTTAAGAGCAACAGGACTTTCAAAAGAAAGTGAGCTCGTACAAAATATTGAAAGAAGTGCTATCAGGAATAGTGAAGGTAAGATTATAGGTGGTGGTGCTGACGATGCGTGGAGACGACTAGCTTCGGGTATGAATTATGAAGAATTTATGAGATATTCGATGCGTAACAACCTACTTGGAAATGTTTCTGACGCACAGAGACTTCTCATTGATGATTTACTTGAAAAACAAAGACTCGCAGGTGGTTCTTTATCTGACGATGTTATTGAACAAGCAGAAGCCGATTATATAGAATTTTTGAATCAACAGGATATATTCCGTAACAACGACGAGTTACACCAACTCGCACAAAAAACGTTTAGAGAAGAAGCTGACAATGTACTTGTTAGATCGGGAGGCACCCTACCTGAGGTGGCGGCTTCTTCAAGAACAAGAAAAGAAATTTTAGATGACATTTTTAGAAAACCTATCTCAGAGGTAGCATCATTAACAAGAAGACAAATTAGGTTATTACAAAGAAAGGGATTTGTCAAAGATTTTATTGAAAAGAACCTCAAGGTTTATTTCATGGACACCGCGGAAATACTTGAAAATTTACAATCACTTATCAAAACTTTACAGGATGATGCTTTGAAAGCCGGATCAGAGCGAATGATTAAAAGCGAAAGAGACGACATTTATAAAGCGATAGATAATCAATTGGAGTTGCTGGCTAGAAAAAAGAAAGGTTTAGATATCGATCTTGAGGATTGGTTAAATAGGAATCTTGATACAAAAAATAAAGCAGAAAAGGCAATTTTGGATGAGTTTAATAAGTCTAAAGATGCTATTAAATTTTCGGGAAATATAATTCAAAACACGGGGACTGGAATAAGACAAGCTTGGAATTCGTATTCGTCTATTACAAAAAGAACTTTTAATAATTTAAAGGGTTTAACCACCAGAGGTTCCCAAGTAAAGTCTGCGGGTGAAATTGTTTTGGGTGGGAATGAAAAAGACAGAGAATGGATTAGAAAAGTCACAAACCTCTTTTACGGTTCAAGAAGGACACCTGCGGAATTAAGGCAAGTAGCAAAAGAACTCGGAGTAGCTCCTGCAATAATATCTTACGGGACAGAGGCGGTATTACTCAGAGGTATTGAAATTGCAGTTCTAGTTGGTACTGGAAGGTTTATTAAAAACCTGATAGGAAGTGCAATGACAAATCCGTCAAGTTTTTGGCAGGGATGGGTTGAAGCCGATGAAGATGCGTCCGATTTTGAACTGGTAGTGAATGCTATAATGAATTGGGCTAGTCCGGTTGTGGACACGTTCAAACTGACAGGATATCCGGGTATCGGTGACGACCTATTTAATTTTATGGCTTGGTTAGGTTCACTTAAAAGTGGGTGGGGTGCTACTGCCGAAGAAAAGGTTAATAAAACAATTGAGGATGGTGAGGAAGAAATGCGAAGACTAGAGAGTCAGTACGGTACTTCTTCTGGATCGACAGAAACAAATATATCATCTTTGTCTGAAACTGATTTGAAAACGAAAATTGACACACAATTCAAAGATTATAGTCAAGAATTCTACCAAGATTTTCGTCCAACTATTGAAGAAATTAAAGATTCAATTACCAAACAGACCGACGGTAATTTTACATTCAAATATGATGGTGTTGTTTATGATATTTCGATCGATAACGACTTGATAAAATACAACGTACCAGAGTTACAAGGACAAAAGAAAAATATTGTATACTTTTTAGCGGGTGATGTTGAAGGAATTAAAGAATCCAAAAAAGTGAAAGGTTTAGCAAAGATTTTATTTTACGAACAAGAACAAATTACAAATAACGAACAACCTTCAGCGGGTGATATTATCAAAAAGTATCAAGACACTTTTACCTTTAAAGATGTCGATGGTAATGAATTGAAAGTTAATATTGCAGATGCGGAGTTACTATCTCTATGGGATAACGTAAAAAAAATGACGGATAAAAATGGTGAGTTTTTCCAAGATGATGATGCGTTTGTAAGAGCAGTTATTATGTATCTTATAGACAATGGAAAACCCGTTTATTCTGTAACGTACCGTCCGACAAGTGATATTAACATTGCATTGGACGAAAACAAAAAAGTTGTTGGACTTGCAATACTTTTGGAACAAACCTACGAAGTTACAATCTATGTCGACAGAATGCCAGGTTCGGGTAATTTCAGTTTAAAAGCAACTCCAGGAAGAAAACCTGAAGAAAGTATCCAATTGGGAACTGTAGATGTTGTAGATAAAGCACCTGAAAAACCAACAAAAGTAAAACCCAAAAAACCTGAAGAAGATTTAAAGGTTGATTTGAAAGCAAAACAACTTGAAAAAAGAGCGCAGGCAATCGAAAAAAGCCAAGGGAATCTATCGGATAAACTTGAACAGTTAATTGTTTTAGCAACAACTCCTGATAAATATGGTTACCCAAATTTGGGACCGTGTAAAAGTATTTTCAGATTTTATTACAAATTGGCAATTAAAAAAACAAAGTCAGATTTAATTTCCGATAATTTATTAGATAGTGCAGTAGATGCAATGTCTGAGTGTCAGGATAGATACAAAAATATTACACCAAAAATTGTTGAGTATCTCTCAAATACAATACCCGATGGTTCTGAATATAATCAGTTTAGATATAAAATTGATTTTGCCAGAAACAACCGACCTATCAAAACTTGGAGGGGTGGTATGATGAACAAACCACAATAAAAAAAGGGGACGTTAGTCCCCTTTTTCTTTGTACCTCGGGCCGGACTCGAACCGGCACGGACATCACTGTCCAAGGGATTTTCTTACCACTATAGTTTTCACTACCATATAATGTTTGTAGTCTGGACTTTACCTCAACCATAGTTTTGCAACCTTAGGCCACTCCCGTCAAGTCTCTACACCTTCCCTTTCGGGCTTGGCTCGGGGTTACCATTTAAAAGGATTCTCCGAATTTGAGAGTGTGTGCACAATATCATTTCTGATATTTAGCTCCGATATTTTTTCCTCTGTATGTGTGAGTTTGTGAATGACAATTAGGACATATAATCCTCAAGTTTTCTATCTTGTGATTAGTCTTATTACCATCGATATGATCTAGTTCTAATGACAATTCTTGTCCCAACCAACTATCAATACCACAAACTTCACAGTTTTTATTTTTTACACCTTCACTTATCAAACGTTTTCTCAATTTGTTCGTTTGGTAAGTCGGATGTTTACCTAATAAAATTTCATCCAAAGAGATTTTAGTTCCGTTCCCTTTTTTTTTCATACCTTTACCTGATTGGTTGGGTGCAAAAACTTCAAGAGTTTGTGAGTAACGTTTCAGTGTTTTGTAATTTATCCCTAAAATTCTTGCTGCGTCTGCCATAGAATTTGAATTTTTACAAACTTCACGTATTCTATTTATGTCTATTTTCATATCCATAAATACCACACAAGTCAGAAAAAAATCATTTGTGTTTACCAAAGTCCCTCGTGGCTACCTTTACACCACCGAGGCAAAATTTCAAAGAACAGATTATGTATCTTACTCAAAGATACGAAATTAATTTGTATAAAAAAACTCTTCAGAAAATTCTTTCCAAATTTTATCTACATGTTCGGATATAACGACAGAAAAAATATTTGGTTGGTAAGGTTTCAATAATAATTTCATGCCCGCTTCTTCGGGTGTCCTATTATCTTTAATTCCATTACACCTTTTACATGATGTTATCATATTCTCCCAAGTATTTTTACCACCTCTCGATTTAGGAATAACGTGGTCTATACTTAGATTTTTTGTGGATAGACAATACCCACATTGATGTCCATCACGAGCAAAAACTCTTTTTCGATTTACTCGTAAATTTTTCGGACGAAACCGCACGAAGTTGATTAATCGGATTATTAATGGACGAACAAAATTACCAACATTTGTGACAATATCATTTTCACCCTTTTTAATGACTTCCGCCTTTCCTTTGTTTACTAAAATAAATCCACGTATAAGAGGTACGACGTTAAGTGGTGAGTAATCAGAATTTAATACTAAAACAGTATCCATAAAATTTCATTATTTATAAAAATTAAAAAAAAATATCGTATCGTCAAATTATAAATACACCCTTTGTTTTTCTCCAACTAACTGTGCATACCATTTTTTTTGTTCATCCAACCAAATATAGGGATTTTCAGGATTTTCATTCCATCCGAATTGTGAGTAAAATTCTGGTTCTTTTCTGAGCAAGTTAGCTCGGTGTGAAGAGTGAAAAAGTTCATTACCAATCCAACTAGGGAGTTCAAAGTTTTCGGGCACATACTCGTATTTCATAGTATTTTTGAAACCACGAGAAACCCAAACATCAATAGAAGTATTGTAGTAATGTTTGAGAGCATCTACATATTCTCTCCACATCACAGAACATGGGTGATTAACCCATCCCTTGTATGGTTTTCCATCAAGTCGTTTGCGTCCCGTAATAGCGGAGATAATTTGATAAGATTCTACGCGTTGTTTACCCAATCTTTTGTTATCGAGAGATTCTAAAGATTTTTGAATGTCAGGGTAGGGTAAAAAGGTTTGCATATTAATTATTGAATTTCAACATTACCGAACTGTAACCGTCCCATTGAGTGATTTGTTTTTTGGTAATCCAAAAATCAAACTCACCAACTTTGTCGATTGCTTGGGAAACTTTTTGTTTGTAATCTTGGACTTGAGATTTGTCTTTTGGTTGTTTGACACCAATGTATTTTGAACACACAGGTCCGATACCCGACATTTGTGAAATTTCATCACGGAGGGTATGTGAGCAACAACGGCATTTCGTGCCTGTTTTTTCTGTCATCTTAGCTTTGAGGTGTACACGATCACCATCGAGTTCAATTACTTCGGTAACGTCAAGGACAATGGGAAAAAAACGTGTCTGATACGTATTTTTGATTTTCAAACCAACTTTACGCGCAATTTTGATGGTTTCACCAACAACAGGAATTTCTAAGGTAACTTTTTTGCTCATCTTGTTTTTTTTCTTTTACAAAGATACTAAAAATAAATTATATGGCAAAAAAAATCCCTCCCAAATATCACGAGTTTCTTTCATTGCCTATAATGTATTTGGAAGGGGGACGTACCTTAAAACGATGGTGGAGGTGGCGGGAATCGAACCCGCGTCTTGCTCAGTCTAACCACAAAGGACTACATGCTTAGGACAAGGTTTTTCATACCTTCCGAACTATCTGAGTTCTTACACCGCTCAGTGACGGCGACAGTCAAGTTGTAATTCGGGGTGACTATACCCCGTTTTGTTTCTTTTATGGTAGAAACCACACCGTAAGGACTTCTGTTCATAGGTTTAATGTCCATCGACCCGATTCGCTGTTGCGTCTTACGCTACAGTTACTTCTTCAGTACGTAGAAGACCTACAGCCTGAAGTTTTGCGAAAGTTTCGCCATTTAAAAATTGCCTCCATAGATTTAAGTGATAGGAAACCTCTCACTGCATGCCCCGTATGACTAACCCTGCCAATCAATACCGGTCACCCCCATATTTTCAAAGAACTATTAAAAATCACTTTCACCCCCTGTATAGACATAACGTCAGATGCTTAAGGTCAGCCTTAACTATTAAGGGAGTCACCCGTGATTTCTTATACAAAGATAAATACTTTTTTTTAACTGACAAGGTATTTATAATAAAAAAATACGTGAAAAAGATTGTACGCCTTACTGAATCTGATTTAGAAAAAATAATTAGAAGAGTATTAGAAGAACAACAGGAAAACCCAAATGTCAATTTTGTGGATGTTATTGGAGGAATCTTAAAAATCGAAGGTTCATCTTTATTTTGGGCTCAAGACGAAAAAAGTCCTTACACAAAAATTTGGGATGAAAATGCGGTTTTTTCGTTCAAGGTTGACAAAACTCAAGGAAGGTATGAACCAACAGGTTACTTTGGTTTGCAAGAAAAAATTTTTAGTCCTGATGGGTATACACGAACATATACATGGTCGAGTATGAAGTCTCTTGGAATTAATCCAAGAGGTGATAAATGGCAACGCCAAATCAACGATCAATCAATTTTATGTTATACTTTGACTACTAATAACGAAGTAAGTGGTACTGCAGTTTCAATTATTGAGATGACAAATCGGCAGGTGAAAGAACAAACTGAGCTTTCTAGATTTGGGGCTTACAATGGAAAAAAATTAGAAAGAAGTCGTGAAGGTAATTTAGTTTGGGGTCAAACTTATGTTAGAATTGGTAGAAATAGAAATTTAGTTGTCGTAAAACTTTCGGGGAAATCTATATCAGGACAACCAGAGAGTATTCCAACAATTCCACCAAAAAAAATAAAGCTAACTTTACCATTGGTGGATTCATTTTTGTTTGACACAATTGAGTTTGTAAATGATTCAGAAGCAAATCAAAAAATTATGGATTTTGTAAATGATTTGAAAAAATACGATGAAATGTATCCCCAAACGTTTAGAAATCATGTAAAACAGTCAAAACCCGTTGTTTATGGTTATGCCTCTATAGATGCCGATCCGAACGAATCTATAACAGGAAAATTCCAACCTTGCCGAGGTGAATCAACAAGAGGTGAGTATAACAAATGTCTATCGCAGCACAGAGCAGACAAACTTGCTGAAATTTTGAACAGTAACTTATCAGATGTAGAAATGAATGTATTTGAGGGTGTAGGTGTTGGTGAAACTGATAAATTTGCGAAAGGAATGAAGTGGCCTCAAGTAACTGATAACACAAAGACTGCACCTAACAGAAGGGTAGAAACTGTTATTGATGAATTTACTTTTGTTGAATAAATAAATCAACGAATAGACAATACTTTTGAGTCTTCTTTAGTGTAGAAAACAATAGTTTTACCTTTTAATTTACGATTCATTTTACGGAAGATTTTATTTTCGTAAACCCAAAATTTGCAATCATCCACGAAGAACTCCCAAGAAGTCTCAGGTTGTAAGTTTGAGTTTTGCGGACCTGATAATACATCATACCCAAGACAAGACGCTAATACTACTAAAAAATCTCTTTTGTTTGACTTGTTAAAATCACGAACAATGATATTTTTTGTAACGTCCAAACGTAGAGTATCCGCATCCAAAACAGTGTTACTGTCAATTGTATAAGGACATGACGTAATATCAACTGTCTGACTTTTCAATACAATGCTCTGTGAACAGATTAGAGCAAATACAAAGAATTTTTTAATGAGGTTCATGTGTATGGTTGTTTAGATTACAAATATACATAATATTTTCTATTTAACCAAATAGTTGGTATTTATATTTAAAATGTATACATGAAAAAAGTCGTCCGTTTAACTGAATCTGATTTAGAAAATATAGTTTTGAGAGTAATAAAATCACGTATCGATGAGCAAATGATAAGTGCAGGAGTCATCGACAGACCAGATTTGAATCGTACTTATTCTACTTCGAAAGAAGATTTCAAGAAATTCGAAGCTGTTTTGGCAACAAGAGCTAAAGATAAATCGGAAGTTATTCAGCGTTATGAATCGCAGGGTTACAAAAAAGATGAAAGTTTTACTCCTTTGGCTTTGCAATTGTATGCGCTTAGTAGTTCGGTGATGTCGTTAAAAAGAAACCCTGAAACCAAAATTATGAGTTTGGAACCAGGGGAATCCTATAAAAAATATGAATCTTCTTTAAAAAAATTGGAATCTATGATGGATGAAGTTTCTTTGAAAGTATGGGAGACCACTAAAGAGGTGAATCCAGCTTTTTATTTATTCATCTTTCGTAAAAGTGAGGATATATTAGGTTTATTATCTTCTGTACGTAAAAAAACTAGAAGTATTATTGTTGACAATTCAAAAACCATCCAAGATGTACCAAAAACTCCCGAGGAGGTTGAAGTACCAAGTTTAGCTTTTACTGATACAGATGTAAATTTTGATAATAAATTTGCCACAGGTTCACCAAATCTTAAGTCAGAATACATCCAAGGATTTACACAATCTTTATCGAAAATGATGAAAGACACCAAAGATTTATTGATTAAAAATAATACAAATCCTGCTGTTAGTTTTCCTGGTAGAATTTATATCTCTGAAATAATAATCAAATCTTCATCATCTAAAGTTCCACAAAGTAAATTACCTGCTCCTTATACTACTGATCCAAACAACCCACAAGATACAACAGGGTTTTTAAACTTGTCAAAGGATAGGGCTGAATCTATGAAAAAATTGGTGGAAAAGTTTATCTCCGATAATTCAAGGATGGTATTTACAGATGAAAAAACAAAAATGGAGGTAGATTTCAAAGGGAAAAATGGAGATGGTACTTCTGGTATTCCATGGGACAAATCCAAAGGTTCACAAGATCCTGCTTATTTGGAGGCCCAATATGCCAACATTTATATTAAGTTTACTGTACAACCTAAAATCGACACTACTCCCGAATCAACACCTGAACCTATTGAGACTAACGGATATGTTTTGAAAATTTCAGGTGAAAGAAGAGGTAAATTTTACATAGACTTCAACTTTACACCACCTAATATGTCAATCGGAGGGTTTAAAGGATTTTCAGGTGGTGATGTATTATGTGACGCATACAAAGGATGATGAACAAAACCCAAGACATATTACGTATAAAAAAATTAATGCTCCTCAAAGAAAATAGTGAGGAAAAAAATCCTGTTGATTTACTTTGGGATTATATTAACCAAGTGGATGGTGTTGAATATGAACCTATTCCTAGTGAAAATATAAAGTATAATAAAAGGGAGGGGTATTTTTATTTTAATTTCTACGATTTTAAAGATTATTTGGAGTATTTTTTTCCCGAGTCAAACTCAGAGGATACTTTAAGTCATTGGGAATGGGCACTAAACGATCCGAGAGGGTATTTTAGAGATGAAGATAGAGATTCAGAATTTGAATCTGAAGATTATTATTTTAATTCTTTACCAAATTCTACCAAAAAAGAATTAGTTGAGTACGTCAGAGACAATTTTGGTTTATTTTTAGAAATGGAAAATGAAAATTTACCTATGCAGATACAAGACTTATTTGCGGCATTGGGATTAGATGAAGATTGGGTTTATGCGTATGACAGTTCCACACATGAGGCTCACTTGGTAAATTTTGAATCTGATTTTTACAAAAATAATTGTGAAAGATTAGAAAAAATTGGTTTAGAAAAGATTTTATGTTTTGAACAATATCGTATCCGTCCTGAGCAATTGTTGATTATGTACTCAACTTTGGGGAATGACAAATTGAACTATGATGAAGTAATTCAAAGTTATTTAGAAAAAAAGAGAATTAGTGATGGTTTACCTGAGTATCCTTATGAATTTTTTTGGGAAAGTTGGGATGAAAAAACATTTCAAACCCTCTATAAGTCTGAATTCAATTATGTATTTAATAAATTCAAAAAATCTATTGAAGAATTTGACACGAAAGAAAAGAAAAAATTCGGGACAATTTTCAAAAAAGTCGAAAAACTAGGTGGTTGGAATATGTGGATAGATACGGCGAATGGAGATAAGATTATGTTTGTTGATTACGATCCAACCACTAAAGAAATTGGGTATAGATTTAGAGATAAAACAAAATCAACCTGGCAAGCATCAGGTGGTAAGACAAAAGATTTCCAAATGTTAGTCGATAAAATTAACAATTTAGAGTTAGAATTTTAATCTTCAAAATAAGTTTTGAGAATTTCATAGAATTCTTTAGCGTCATCATAACTCATCACAATATTGTCGTTTGTATAAGAATCTTCTAAAGTGAAACCAAAATCACTTTCTTTAATCACCAAGTCTGAAATATTGTAAACAAATTCTTCATAGTGAAATTCTTCATCGTCTGAATAGTCCCATGGAGGTGTGATATATTTGAGATTTGATGAATCATACTTTTGATTAATAAAAGGTACTTTTTGAAATCCAAGTGTATTATAAACTTTCTCGGCTAATTTTATCGCAGAGTCAACATCACTAATTACAACAAACTCTTTGTTGGTGTGCATGTTGTAATATCCACAAGAGAAATTTATACAAGAAAAATCACCTTTCATCTTCAGTTGAGAAACATCAGTATATGGGTGTGATTGTTCCATGGGTAAAAACCCAAAGACAGATTTATAAATATTTCTAATTGTTTTGATAAAATCACCATCTTTTTCATACAATCGAACTCCCGAGCAAATTTCGGTGACTAAGTGATCACCAGGAGCATCGAATTGTACTGCATAACCAACATCAGATAAAAAATTCAAATCACATCTAGAGGAACCGTGACAACCAGTCTCCTCGGAAACAAAAAACGCAACCTTTATTGTTGGTAAATTTCTCAGTAATTCGAGACAAATGAAAATACCAGCCTTATCGTCACCACCGATACCAGTCTCTAAACCTTCAGTTGTATATGCCTTTAGAGAACGGTGAGAAAAATCATCGAAAGATTTTCCAAATGTTGTTGGTTTATAAAGATATTCTTCTTTTACAACAATTTCATCAATCAGGGAGTGAACGGTATCGGTATGTGACAAAAACAATGGGTAATATTCCCCTTCGGAAATGGAACCTTTTGTTGCGTAGATATTGTTGATGGAGTCCCTGAAAAAGGTAACCCCTTCAATTGTTTCCAAAACATCACAAATGTGTTCTACCATTTTTTCTTCCGAGTAAGTTTTACTCGGTACGGATAGAAGTTTTTTGAATCGTTCAAGTTGTATTGGTTCCATTTGTCTGTTTTGAATTACAAAATTACAAATTTTTTTTCTAATAAAAAAGGGGATTATTCATCCCCTTCAATTAAAACCACTTTTTTATCTACAAAATCCAAAGTGTATGGAGTTTCGGGTATTATATTTTTTTTCAAAACTTCTTCTGAAATGAAATCTTCAATTTTTTCTTGTATTGCTCGTTTGATTGGACGAGCTCCGAACTTATCGTCAAAACCCTCTTTACCTATCATTGTTTTTACACTGTCAGTAACGAAAATTTCGTATTTCATTTCCTTGAGACGTTGTACCAATTTATTGATTTCAATATCAACAATTTGAGTGATTTCATTTTCCTTGAGGGAGTTAAATACTACTACGTCGTCGATACGGTTTAAAAACTCCGGAGTGAAATAATTTTTGAGTTCTTTTTGCAGAAGTCTATTACGTGTTTCGTCTTTGTCATTTTCTTTAGCCACTGTATCGAACCCTACTCCAGTCCCAAAGTCCTGTAGTTTTTTGACTCCCAAGTTAGATGTCATGATAACCAAAGTATTTTTGAAGTTAATCTTCCTTCCCATACTGTCGGTTAAGTGCCCATCGTCCAAAACTTGAAGTAGAAGTGAGAAGATATCACGGTTTGCCTTTTCAATTTCATCAAAAAGCACTACTGAATACGGTTTGTTTTTTACCGCCTCGGTGAGTTGTCCGCCTTCTCCGTGTCCGATGTATCCGGGAGGTGAACCAATCAAACGACTCATTGAGTGTTTTTCTTGATACTCAGACATATCTACACGAATGAGTGCGTTTTCATCTCCGAAAATTTCCTTTGCAAGTTGTTTTGCTAAGTGTGTTTTACCAACACCGGTAGAACCTAAGAAAACAAATGAACCAATTGGACGATTTGGATCTTTGATACCTACACGGTTTCGTCGGATAGACTTAGAAATTTTACTAACAGCCTCCTGTTGTCCAATGACTTTTTTGTTTAGATTGGTTTCCAAGTTAAGTAAGGATTCACTTTCATCAACGGTTAGTTTAGTTAAAGGGATTTTAGTCATCGAAGAAACTACTTCGTAAACGTGGTCTTCTGTAACCAAACTACGGTTGGTATTTGAATCCTCCTCGAACTTACGTTTTTCATCTTCGAGCTTTTTCAAAATTTTCTTTTCTTTATCACGAAGTTGAGCAGCCTCTTCATATTTTTGGCGTTTAACCACCAACAATTTTTCTTCTTTGATGTTGAGAGCTTCTTGTTTCAATTTTTCGATAATTTCAGGTAACTTCATGTTAACCTGACTACGAGCACCGACTTCATCCATGATGTCAATCGCTTTATCGGGAAATCCACGATCAGTAATATAACGATCCGCCAATGTTACACAGAGTTTAAGAGACTCATCACTATATAGAACTTTGTGATGGGATTCATATTTGTCTTTGATTTGTAAAAGAATTTCGAAGGTTTCTTCAGGTGTAGTTTGATCTACAAAGACTTTTTGGAATCGACGTTCTAATGCACCATCTTTTTCAATATGTTCACGGTATTCGTCCAAAGTAGTGGCACCAACACATTGGAGTTCACCTCGTGCAAGTGCGGGTTTGAATATGTTTGATGCATCTAATGAACCTGATGAGTTACCTGCTCCAATTATGGTGTGAATTTCATCAATAAACACAATAATGTCACGATTTTCTTGTAGTTCATCCAAAATAACTTTCAAACGTTCTTCAAATTGTCCACGGTATTTTGTACCTGCCACGATTGATGTCATATCCAAAGATACGATACGTTTATCTGCAAGATTTTGAGGACAGTCCCCTTGGAATATTTTCATTGCTAGCCCTTCAATGATGGCGGTTTTTCCTGAACCAGGTTCTCCAATAATGATTGGGTTATTTTTTTTCCGACGAGATAGGATTTGTGCTATTCGGTTGATTTCTTGCTCCCTACCTATGACGGGGTCCAATTTTCCTTGTTCTGCTAATCTAATCAAGTCTCTTGAAAAATTATCCAAAACAGGTGTTGAGGAATTTATAGTTTCCGAACGATTCTTACGAGAACCTTTTTCGTTGGGATCTGCCGATTCAATCATGTTTCTAATATTTGTTTTACAAAGGTAATAAAAATTATGTAACAAACAACTATTTGACAAACTGTCATACTTTTTTATATTTTGGAAATTCCTATATGACAAAATGTCATATATAATCAAATAATTTGTTTTGGCATATTTTTGGCAAATATAGGGAAAAATAAACATTAAAAAAAAATTAAGTTATGTTTTTGTCAACACGTAGAAATTCATTGTTAGATCACTTTTTCAATTCTTGGGAAGTACCAACCGTTACTTACAGTACTACAGGGAATTATTCAACTAAAAAAAATGAGTCGGGTTATAATTTTGAAATGATTGTACCTGGCTCTAATAAAGAAAATGTTAAAGTAACTGTTGAGGGTGAATACTTAAAAATAAAATGTAAGTATGAATCTGATTTTCAGTCATACGATATTGATAAGAGTTTTTCCATACCTGAAGATGTTGAAACATCAAAAATCAAAGCAACTGTCGAAGATGGAATATTAAAAGTCAATCTCCCATTGATGAAGAAAAAAGAAAAAGAAAAAAACATTATAGAAGTTCTTTGATAAAAACCCCCATTTTTGGGGGTTTTCTATATTTATAAACTATGGAACCCTCTTGGTTAAAATTTTTAAATACTGTTTTGAAAGAAGACTTTCAGGTTTTGCTTCATGAGTATAGAAGACTCAGAGAAATGTTCCAAGAAAACAATATAGGAACGTCACAACTAGAGAAGGGTGTTGGAATGGATAATAACATGTACTTACAAAGAGACCTATTACTTAAGATGATAGAAAAGTTAAACAAAAACTTATATAAATATGGAATGTTGAGTGATGAGAACAAGGAAGAATTTTCTAATTACTTATTACACAAATTAAGTAAAATTGACATTGAAACCCCTTTAAAAGATTAATATTATGGCAGTAAAAAACGAAAAAATCGAAGGAACCAAAATCATCAATGAAATCGAGTCGTCAAATATCAAAAAAACTGTTTATGACACGTCTAATAAATCATTGATAGCGACATTCAATAATGGTGCAGAGTACGAATACGAGAATGTACCTCATCAAATTTACACAAAGTTTAGAATTGCAGAATCCCAAGGAAAGTTTTTCAACACCGAAATCTCAAAAAAATACAAATACAAAAAAATAGAAAAGTAACATACTATTTATATTGGTATGACTGATTTTGCAAAAATACTATCGAGCTTTTATGTTCAAGATTCTTTAAACCCTAAAATTTGGGTAAATCCAGAATCCACCGAGTCGAGTATGATACCCGAAGTTAAAGAAAAATTGTTGGAAATCGCCAATGAATTTGTAAATTTTCTTGGAGTTGAAATTTTTGTGCAAGACATACATATGACAGGATCATTGGCTAATTACAATTGGAGCGAATACTCAGACATTGATTTACATATTCTCTACGACTTCAATGAATCAGGTGATAAAAAAGAATTATTGGTTGAACTATTCAAACTAAAAAAAACATTATTTAATTCTACTCATAACATAAAAGTTCGTGGATTTGACGTAGAGATGTATGTACAAGACACCAAAGAATCCCATTTTTCTACCGGTGTGTATTCTGTGCTATTTGATGAATGGATTGCCACACCATCTAAAGATGAAGTTACTATTGATGAAGAAAAACTAAAATCTAAAGTTGACTCTTGGACTGACTTAATCGACACCACCATAGAGAATGTTGAGGATGATGAACTTGATGATGCGATGTTAACTATCGACGGTATAAAAGATAAATTAAAGAAATATCGTTCGATTGGATTGGAAAATTTTGGAGAATATTCCTATGAAAATTTAACTTTTAAATTTTTGAGACGTAACGGGTATATTCAGAAATTATTTGATTTTACAAACGAGTTAATGGATAAGAGGTTGTCCTTGGAGCAAAATATTATTGAATAAGAAACAATTGAGCCAAAAAAAAATACAAAAGAGATATTTCTGTATATTTATTTAATAAAAATTGTTATGGCAGATCAGAACGTTGTAGGTTATTTACCTGGCTCAGGTGACACTTTAGGTGTCGTTGCAGAATTTTATAGCCCTCACCCAGTATGGACTGAAGGGGAAGACCCTTCACAAACTGTCACACAAGGAAATGCAATCACATTAGGTGGTTTTAACGGATTAAACAATTAATTATAAAAAAAATGGGAGATTTAAAACCTATTGGAAGTGAAAAATTAACAGGACAGGCGAAACTTGCAAGAATCATGGAAATTGCAAGATATGGTGAAGCACCTAAGTCCGAGATAAATGAGACATCTACTAAAGAATACTCACGTGTATTAGCAGATGGTTACACTTATGCTATCATCAAAGAAAAATCAGGATACATCATCAAAAAAGGTATCAACGAATCTGAGTTGGAATATATTGAACCAATGAAGAATAGAAAATATCACAAATCATTTTCACAAGCAATGAAAAAGGTTAATTTGGTTGCTGGTGAATTGAATAGGTTACATGAAAATCATGAGGGTTTATCTTTATTTGGTGAGCAAAAAAAGTTTGTTTTAAAAACTCCTGAAAGTGAAGTGGACGTGACTCCCGCACCGTCGGATGAACCAACTGATATTGCGGTTGATTCAGAACCTCAAACTGATGATGAGTTGGATATTGATATGAGTGCCGATGAAACACCTATGGGTGATGAGACGGATTTAGATATTACTGCGGATGATGAAGCTGAAGGTGACATCGATACCGATTTGGATGTTGAAATGGGAGGTGATGAAATGCCGAACGCAGATGATGAAGAAATGAGTTTCAAAACCATCGAAAAATTAACAGGTAAGTTGGGACAAAAATTAAGAAAAATGGATCAAGCTGAGGGTTTATCGTCAGATAATATGAAGTACGTTATAAATTCCATTTTGTCTGCTTTGGATTTAGAAAACTTAGATGAGGCTGATAGAGAAGACATCTTAGCGTATTTCGATGAAGATGAAGACAGTATTGATTATGGTGTTGATGATGAATCAGATTTAGATGTTGAAGTTGGTGATGAGCTTGACTTGGACATTGATTCGGATGTTGAACTTGAACCCGAAACTCAAGAAGTTGAAATGAAAGAAGACGATGGGAATAATACCAACGAATTATATTCTGAGTCAAAAATTGATAGAGTACTTTCTAAGTATTATAAAGAAACAGAATCTGAACAAACTTTGAATGAAAATAAGAAGGTTCAGAACTTCTTAAAAAACAAGATTAAAACTGTTTCTGTTAAATCAATGATTAGGGAATTCGCGGAAACTGTTGAGCAGGAATTGGCGTCAGAGTTTTTAGTGAAAGAAAGTGATAACCTGAAATTCATCGGTAAAACAAATTTAAAAAATTTGGTTTTTGAAGCTGATGGTAAAGAAGTAAAAATTACACGTTCAGGTGAGATATTATGAGTTTTTTAATCTACGTAAACGCTCTCGGACCTAATTATAAGGGAGACAATATTTACGAATTCATTTTTGGTGAAAACGTAGATAATGTTGAGGGTGATTACTGGGATTATGAACCTGCAGGTGGAAAACCAACACCACCAAATATAGAATTTATTAAGTCAGTCGGAGTTTTGAAAAATTCAGAAATAAATCTGAACCTCATTCAAAATTCCGATTTTTTTTCAGTATATGATGCAGTTGAAAATGTAATTGCGTTGGCTTGGGAAAACACTGATTCAGAGTATGTAGTTAATGGATATAAAAGATTAGTTTTTCATTACGGTGAAGATATTGCTAGTGTAAAAGATAAATTATACGAACGGGATACCGTTTTAAAATTCGATAAAAATTTAGTTGAAAATGAATAAATTGAACCCAAAAATAGTAAGTTTGATTAAAGAAGGATTCAAGTATGAAACCCTTCGACAGTTGGATAATAAACAAATCGATGCGCTTTATAAAAGAATAGTGTCTGAAGTGACTATGGTTAGTAAAAGTGACACAGACACAATCAATAGACTTAAGTCAGAAAAAAAACCTTTTGAGGTTTACGAGGACGATACTCTTGATGATGAAGATGCTTTGGGAGCAATGGCAATGCAAGGTGACACCGGACAGCAGATGCCTCACGATGCTGATGATATGGCACCAGACGGTATGAGTGATGATTCAGATGATGACAGAAAGATGATGTCGGACGGAGAGGTTAAAGAAAAGTTTCAATCAAAAGCACAGCAAGGTTATTTCTTTGCTAGATGTGAAGAAGAAGGTCCAAAATCTAAATGGTGTAAAATGGCAGATGAATTTGCATCCAAAACTAAAAATTGGAAAAAATTACCTGAAAAAGTAAAAACAGAATCTTTCGATGAAAAAGTTGACATTATAGAGTCAACTTTACTAAATTTGATTCATAAGCACCTACCACCTCAAATGAGCAAAAAAGATTTTTTAGAGTTAGTTGAAGCAGATACAAAAGAAGCACCAACAAAAACCCCAACTAAGACTCCAAGTAAACCAGAAAGGAAAACCCCATATCAACCTAAACATAAGCCAGCTCCAAAAGCTGAACTTCCCAAAGAATTAAAGTTTGGAAGTTTAAAAATTAAATTCAAGGATGAAAAGAAAGATTAACGAAGCACCTATATCTTATGATTCACCCGAAAGGATGGATCCGAGTTTACAGTCCAAATTAGAAAAAGGAGAAACACCATTTTCAGAAAATCCAGCTTTACCAAGTTCTGAACCTGATTCTTTTGAAGAAATAATTGCATCCAAAAGATTTAAAGATGTCGTTGAAAAGGTAAAAAGATATACTGGTTTACAAACCGTAACAAATCAAAATGCATTCATGCAGTTACAAATGATGATGATGAATGCGGTACGTGAAGTAAAAGGTATAGAAAACAGACATACAGAGGAACTTGAAAACTTGGCAATTGAATTAGTAAAGAAAGAGTTGGCAATACCTGAGGATGCTTTTCAGTATGATGTCCAACTATCAACGGGTATGGGACAGGTTGACACAAGTAAAATGAGGAAAACTTCAGAAGAACCTACACCCGAAGAAATACAACAAGAATTTAACGTATCTGAAGATGAAGCTGAAGAGGACATTTTGAATTTCATTGATGCGTTCGAAAAATTCGACTTGGAAAAAGCAAAAAGAAGATTTATCAACTCACTTATACAAGGAGCATCTAAGAAAGGACATTATATGTTCGAATTAATAAGTACAGAATTGAATGCAATCGATAATAGATTATTGAATCTTTACGGGGTTTTAATGTCTATTAATGATTTGTTATATTGGGTGATGCCTGACGAAATGATGCAAATGATGAGTGGTTCGGGACAAAGTGCTGAGGGTAGTACGGAGGTTGATCCAGAAACTGATCCTCCAACAATTAAAGCTAAAGGTTTATTTTTCCCCATTCTTGTTCACGAAATTATCAAAGGGGTTTATGAAGTACTTGGAAGTCAGGGATTGCCTGATGATCCCAAGAAGGCTGAAATGGTTATGGCGTCCCAAGACACTCTTCCTTATGAAATATGGGATTTAAGGTTAGGTCCCGTAATTTGGGAAAAGTTTGTAGAGGCATATCCTGACGAACTTTTTGAAGATGACATGAGAGAAATTCAAAATTATTTATTCTCAAGATTTTCAATGCTAACAACTGAAGAATTCTTCGAAGTCGCTAAATTAATATTGTCAGGTTCAAAAGAAGGTAAAACTGTTGTTAAAAAAATGGTTGACGAAATTGTAGAAGAATTGCGTAACGAAGAGTATAAATCAGTAATGGATTTGATGTCGGACGAAGAAGATGATGACGACTTTACAGATTTCTTAGGTTCTTTGGGGATAGGACCTTCAAAATAAACTACTCAAAATGATAAACCCCTTTGACAAAAGAACAAGTATTACTCGAATATGCTAAGTGCTTAAAGAATACACCTTACGCGCTTAAAACTTATTTGCAAACATACGATAATACACAGTCAAGATATGTCCCTTTGGAATTATTTCCAGATCAGGTTCACCTGATTGAGGACTATGATACTTTTGAGGAAAATATCGCACTGAAGTACAGACAAGCAGGAGTGTCTACAGTTACTTCAGCATGGGCATCGAAAAGATTGGTTTTTGCAAAAAAAACTAAACCTGAAAAAATTCTGATTATCGCCAACAAGCAAGACACTGCAATTGAAATGGCAAATAAAATTCGTTCGTTTGTGGAGCAGTGGCCTTCATGGGTTGGGGTTGGTTTTTCTAATGAAAAAAATGCTCAAAAACATTTTAAATTAAGTAATGGTTGTGAAGTTAAAGCGGTTGCAACATCCAAAGACGCTTTGCGTGGGTATACTCCCACGATATTGATATTTGACGAAGCCGCATACATTGATGCTGATGAAGATTTCTGGTCGGCATGTATGGCTTCCCTTTCTACGGGTGGTAAAGTAATTGTAATTAGCACCCCTAACGGATTCGATCCAATATATTATGGAATCTACGAACAAGCACTCAGAGGTATGAATGATTTCAAGATTACCGAAATGTTTTGGTATAGGGACCCGAGGTATTCCAAAGATTTGAAATTGTTAAAAGTGAAAGATATTGTCCATTACATGTTAAACAGAGAGGATTACAAGGATGATGAAATAACTTTGGATTATAGTGATGTATCACCAAGAGAAAGAAATTTTGAAGAAATTAAAACAAAATTTAATGATGGTTATAAACCATACTCATCTTGGTTTGAATCTATGGCAAAAAAACTCAAGTTTGACAGAAGGAAAATCGCACAGGAATTAGAATGTAATTTTTTAGGTTCGGGTGATAGTGTTATACCTTCTGACACAATAGAAAGAATCAAAGAAAATTATATTACCAATCCTGAACATAAATTCATGGGAGGAGCTTTATGGCAGTGGAAAGAACCTGTAATGGGACATAAATACATTATGGGTATTGACGTATCTCGTGGTGATTCCGAAGATTTCACAACTTTTAGTATCATCGATTTTGATGAAAGAGAGCAGGTATTGGAATACTTAGGCAAAATTCCACCTGACGTTGCGGCTGAAGTTGCAATCAAATGGGCGGTTATGTATAACGCATTTGTGGTTATTGATATCACTGGGGGCATGGGTGTATCAACTTCAAGGAAAATGCAGGAACTTGGGTACAAAAATCTATATGTTGATGGGGTTAATTTTGCTGACAAATGGAAATACAATCCAAAGGCGGATGAAAAGATACCTGGAATCAATTTTAATAGCAAAAGGGTTCAGATTGTCGCCGCATTCGAAGAGGCTTTGAGACATGGATTTAAAATAAGATCCAGCAGACTTTTGAACGAATTGAATACTTTTGTTTATGTTAATGGGCGTCCCGATCACCTTAAAGGGCAACATGACGATTTAATTATGGCTTGTGCAATGCCGATATATGTTGGTGAAACTTCATTTGCCCAACTTGACAAAGTCACTGAGGTTACAAAGGCTATGGTTGAAAGTTGGACTGTAAATTCTATACCCAATAACCATGTTACTGACTTCGATCCGAATGTTCCTGTATTCCCAAATGAGAGACTGAGTCAATTCAACACTAACCCTACAAGAGAAGAGTATTTGAAGTATTCTTGGTTATTTGGCAAATAAACTTTAGTTTAATTATCTAAAGATTACTATTTATTATAAAATTCGTACATGGCAGATAATTTGACAGTTTGGCAAAGATTAAGTAAGGTTTTCGGTCCTGATTCTACACTGGATCAGCAGAGTCCTGTTTATCAATTTGATAAAAAGGAACTGTTGAGAACAACTTCCAAACAAGAGTACGAGAAAGAAAAACTTGAAGCACAGCAAACATTATATCTTGGACAACAATGGGCAAAGGTTGAAAGTAATCTCTACACCCAGTCTGTGTATTACGAACCAACAAGACTTTCGGCGTTCTACGACTATGAGAGTATGGAATACACACCCGAGATATCCGCCGCTTTAGACATCTATGCAGAAGAATCTACAACCACAAATGAAAACGGTTTCATGTTGCAGATTTATTCTGAGTCTAAAAGAATCAAGTCAGTACTAGCCGATTTGTTCAACAATAAGTTGGATGTAAATACCAACCTACCAATGTGGACAAGAAATACTTGTAAATACGGTGACAATTTTGTTTATCTGAAATTAGATCCTGAAAAGGGAGTTGTAGGTTGTCAACAACTACCAAACATTGAGTTGGAAAGAATTGAAAGGGGTATGAAGTATAAACCTTTAGATCAGAACAAACAAGGTGAGAGTAGAGGTTTAAAATTTACATGGAAAAACAAAGATTTGGAATTCAACACTTGGGAAATTGCACACTTCCGTCTTTTGGGTGATGATAGAAAATTACCCTACGGTACGTCAATGTTGGAAAAGGCTAGAAGAATTTGGAAACAACTTCTTCTTTCTGAAGATGCAATGATGATATATCGTGTATCACGAGCGCCCGAAAGAAGAGTATTCAAAGTATTTGTTGGAAATATGGATGATAAAGATGTTGAACCATATGTACAACGTGTTGCTAATAAATTCAAAAGGGATACAGTGGTGGACAACAAAACGGGTAATGTTGATTTGAGATATAATCAAATGGCTGTCGATCAAGATTACTTCATTCCTGTAAGAGATCCGAATGCACCTAACCCTATTGATACACTACCAGGTGCTACAAACCTTTCAGAAATTGCTGACATTGAATATATCCAAAAGAAATTACTTACAGCGTTAAGAGTACCAAAAGCTTTCTTAGGATTTGAAGAGGCGGTGGGTGATGGTAAAAACTTAGCTCTACAAGATATACGATTCGCAAGAACTATCAATAAGATTCAAAAATCGATGATTCAAGAATTGAATAAGATTGCAATCATCCACCTTTATGTTTTGGGTTTTGAAGATGAATTGGCTAACTTTACCTTATCATTGACAAACCCATCTACACAAGCAGATTTACTGAAGGTAGAAAATTGGCAACAAAAAATTCAACTGTATAAAGATGCTGTTGCTGATCCAGGAAATGGTATACAACCCGTTTCATCATCTTGGGCTAAAAAACATATTTTAGGGTTTTCGGATGAAGAAATTAAATTAGACATCCAACAACAACGAATCGAAAAAGCAGTTGCATCTGAACTGGAAAAAACACCTGAAGTTATTATACACACAGGATTGTTCGATAACATCGATAAATTATATGGTAAGAAACCTGGAGAAGAGGCACCTGAAGGTGGTGGGGAAGATGAGGGTGGAATCGGAGATTTAGGTGCAGATTTGGGTGGTGATTTAGGAGCCGAATTAGGTGGTGCCGGAATTACTGACACCGGAGGTGCTGAAACTGAAACACCTGAAACCCCTGTTGGTGAAACAGTCCCCGAGTCTAAAGAAAAGGATTTGAATTTAATTTTGGAAACAAACGATTTTTTACAAGAAGATTTAGAGATTGATTTGTCCAAGGCAAAAACTCCCTTGAGTGAGATTTCAAAAAAACTTGGTGAGTTATTAAATGAATGATATTTATAAAATAAAATATCTATGAAATCGTTCGGACAAATTAAAAGTAATTTTGAAACTGCTTTAGTTAAAAACTATGGTAAAGACTCTTTCAAGTCTATAATCAAAAACTTTAAAACCGTTGTTTTGGAGAGTAAAAGTCTTTCTAAGATTTTTTATCTTTATGATGACTTATTGACAAAAAAGTCTTTGTCCGAAGAAGTTGCTGTTGAATATCTGAATGAAAGTTTATCAACCTTAAAAGATTTAATAGAGAAATCCAAAGGTGAAATAGAATCTCTCCAAATGTGGGTTGATACTTTGGTTGAAAGCGATTGTGAGAATCAATACATCAATATTGATACGGTATTATACTCAAATTCAGTAACAAAATTACAACAAGTTGCAGAGGCTAAACTTTCAATAAAAAAGTTAATCACTTCCAAAGATACAACAAAACTAAACGAGTCACTCAATTTACCATTATCTTCAATGTTGAGAATAGCGACAAACACATTCAACAATGAGTATTCACATTTAAACGAACAAGACAAAACTACACTCAAACATTTGTTGTCTTTAAATAAAACTGAGTTAGTTGAAGAATACAACAAAACCAAGGAAGAGGTAATGTCGAAGTTAAGTGAATCGTTGAGCTCAAGTGAAGATTCGGATTTGAAGGAAACAATTCAGCAGACAATTAACAAAATTAATGAGTCAGAAATCGAGCTTGTTTCTTTGTACAAACTAACGCAACTGAAGGAAAATCTTTAATCCTGTTCTTTTGATTTTACGGAATTAGTATAGACTGCTTTAAGTTTATCTTTTCGTCTTTGTACTGATTTTTTTACAAATTCCTGTTTTTTTCTAAGATACTCTAATTGTTTAGTTTTTATAACTTTATACTTGTATTTTTTGAGTGCCTTATCAATGTTTTCACCTTTTTTTATTTCGATGTGAATCATAATTTTTTTTTAATAAATATGAATGTTTTGACAGTTTTTGACAATTGTTAATTTAATTTTTATTATTGTACATATAATAAACATTTTACATTTATATGATTAATGAAAAAAGGAAAAACTTCCAAGATAAACTTGTTCGAAAAGGCAAAATGTCATTACGGAACAGTAGATTCTAAAAATTTTAAGTCCGTCTATATCGTTTTACAAAGTTGGGTTTGTCCAAAAAAAGAACTAGAACAATGGGAAAGAACAACTTCTAATTTACACAGAAAAATAAAACATACGGTATGTGAGGTATTGGACTCACTTTATTTCGATAAAAATTTTATTGTTGATTTGGATTTGAGAAGTAGTGGAATTCAAATGGAAAAACGAAGTTTTATGAATTTGGAAATTACTTTGTTTTTAAAAAATGAAGTTGATTTCAAAAGTCCAATTTTGAAAGACAAACTAAAAACTATCATTAGTAGTGTTTATAAGTTTGACTTATTAGACTCTGAACATTTCTCACTTCATAAAACAAAAACAGAAAAAGCAATAGATATTCAAGATTTATGAGTATTTATATAAAAAAAATTCTATGAAAGTTTTAAGTCCGAATGAGATTGGTAAAGGAATTCTTATTGAATACGATGCGGGGCACGTATCACCCTACGATACGAGAAATCTCGAAGTTTTAAGAGAACAAAAAACCCAACTCGATTATTCAAAACCTTTTGAATTCTATGCGGTTTTGCAAAAGTTTAACACCCCTAATCGTAACGGAAGAATTTATCCCGAAAAAGTACTTAGAAGAGAAGCCGAAAATTACAAAAAAGCTATTGAAAAAGGGACTGCACTTTCTGAATTAAACCATCCTGAATCTTCATTGATTGACTTAGATAGGGTATCACATATCATCACAGATATTTGGTGGGAAGGAAATGTTTTGATGGGTAAGTTAAAATTATTGACATCTCCTGGTTTTCATGAAAGAGGTGTGATTTCTTGTAAAGGTGATATGGCGGCGAACTATCTAAGACAAGGTGTTACCATGGGCGTCTCATCTAGAGGAGTCGGTTCACTTGTAAAAAAGGGAGAACAAAATGAAGTTCAAGACGATTTCGAATTAATTTGTTTTGACTTAGTGTCTTCCCCGTCAACTCCAGGTGCATATCTATTTTCCAACAAGGAAGACAGATACAAATATGACGAGAACTTAGAAGAAGAAAAAAAATTAAAAGATGAAAGAGTTATATCATCAACATCTAAAATGGATAAGTCACTTGACTTAATGAAAAAATTATCAGATTATTTGGGAAATTAATTAACAATGGACGAAAAATATTTTATAGCAAAAGTACAATACGATTTGCCTGATGAAAACTCAGGACGTATTAAAAAAATCCGCGAAGAGAAATTAGTTCAAGGATACAACGTTACGGAAGTAGAGGCGAAAGTAACAAAAAAATTTGAAGGGTTTCCACATGATTGGAGAATCACTTCAGTAGCTGAAAGTAAAATTGATGAAGTTTTTTAAATTTTTTATTTAATTTTTTTTGATTAAGATCAGGACTCAGTCCTGATTTTTTTTTGATCCAAATATTGTAATGTCAAATTTTTTGTAAAATGGATATATTTATAGAGTAAAATAAACCAAAACGTTTGCAAAAAAAAATAAAGATGAGTAATAAAGAAAAATCTTTAGTTGAAGAGGCATTACTACAAATGAAAAATTTGGAAGAAGCCGTTACACAAAACGCAAAAGGAATACTTGCTTCTACAATGAAGGAAGAAATCAAAGAATTAGTAAAAGAATCTCTTGAAGAAGAGATTGAAGAAGGAATGGAGATGAAAAGTTCAGAAGAAGAAAAAGAGTCAAATATGGCTGAACAAGCAGAAATGGAACTTGATATCGACGACACAGAAGAGGAATCTGATGAAGTAGAAAATGACGAAGAGGAAATCGAGTTAGATTCTATGGATATCGATTCTGATGAATCTGACGAGGAAGAATTCGAACTTGGAATTGACGACGAGGAAGTTATGTTACCACTTGATTTGACAGGTGCATCTGATGAAGAAATTTTGAAGGTGTTCAAGGCAATGGGTGACGAAGACGGAATCATTGTTAAAAAGGACGGGGAAGAAATCCACTTGAAAGATGAGACTTCTGATGTTGAATATAAAATTGATCTTGGTGAGTCAGAAGAAGAGGAATCTATCGATGAAATGATGGATGACGATTTTGAAGATTTGGATGAAATCGTTTATGAAATCGAACTCGATGAAGAAGAGGACGATGACGATGACGAGGAAGAAATGATGTCAGAAGAAAAAATGACAGTTTCTCCGAAAGGTGAAGGAATGGGTAAACCTAAATTCAAGTATCCTTCTAAAATGAAGGGTGGTGTTACTGAAACTGAAGACATCGAAGAGATGACTGAAGGTGAAATGTCAGTAAAACCAAAAGGTGAAGGAATGGGTAAACCTAAATTCAAGTATCCTTCTAAAATGAAGGGTGGTGTTACCGAAACCGAAGATGTCGAAGAAATGGAAGAAGAATGGGGAGGTAAGAAAGGTGATGACTCTAAGTCTCACAAAGATTACGAAACTACTGAAGAGTGGGGAGGTAAGAAAGGTGACGACTCTAAGTCTCACAAAGATTACGAAACTACTGAAGAGTGGGGAGGTAAGAAAGGTGACGACTCTAAGTCTCACAAAGATTACGAAACTACTGAAGCTGCACGTACACTCGGAAACGGGAAAAGAAATGCAGCTAACAGACATTCTTTACCAAAAATGAAAGTAATTCCAAATCAAGCTCTAGCGGAAGAAGTTGAATCATTGAGAGCTAAAAATGACGAATACAGAAAAGCTCTTAACATATTCAAAGACAAGCTCAACGAAGTTGCAGTATTCAATTCTAATCTCGCATATGCTGTTAGACTATTTACTGAAAACTCCACGACTAAACAAGAAAAAATAAACATCCTAAGAAGATTCGACAATGTTGAAACTTTAAAGGAATCAAAAGCTCTTTATAAGACAATCAAAGATGAGTTGGTACCACAGTCAGTTGTTAGTGAGTCTGTTGAAACAAAATTACAACAAACACCAACTGCAGGTTCTTCAACAACTTTGATTGAGAGCAAAACTTATGAAAATCCTCAATTCCAAAGAATGAAGGATTTGATGGGTAAATTAAATAAATAAACATCCTAAAAAAATATTAAAATGGGAGCATTATTAGAATCAGGTCTTGTTGGTAACATCGGTCTTAAGCACTTGAAGGTTATCAAAGAAGACACAATCAACAAATGGGACAAATTAGGATTCCTTGAGGGTCTTAAAGGTCACTTAAAGGAAAACGTAGCTCAGTTATACGAAAACCAAGCTTCATACTTAATCAATGAGGCTGCGTCTACAACTGACTCAGGTTCATTCGAAACTGTAGTTTTCCCTATCGTTAGAAGAGTTTTCTCTAAACTTTTAGCTAACGATATCGTATCAGTACAAGCTATGAACTTACCTATCGGTAAATTGTTCTACTTTGTACCAAAAATTCAAAACAGAGCAAATAACAGTCACTTCGCACCTATCGGAGCACCAAACGGTCCTACAGATCCAAACGTAGGTTACGGTACTGGTAAAAACCTTTACGATAGATTCTACGAAGGTACAGAACCAGGATTGGATCCTGAAGGTTTGTTCGATTACTCTAAAGGAGAATACTCAGCAAGAACTGTAAACTTGGTAACTCAAAGATGGGTTGGTGATAGCTTATTAGCTTTCAACTACTTAGCAGATACAGAATACAGAAAAGTTCTTGTTGCAATGTCAGGTTTCAACAACGCAGGCGCTGGTAAACTTATCGGACCTGATGGTAACGAAATGGACAACGAAGCTTTCTTGGCGGGATTGACTATTAATGTTAATGGTAACTCAGCAATTAACTTCTTCTCAGGTATTACTGGTACTTCAGCAGTTTCAAACGGTAACTTGTTATTCAGAGTTGTAACACAACAATACGGTAAGGGTATCGTTCAGTATGGTTCACCAAACACTGCAACTGTATTCCCAACTACTGGTAACGGTGGTACATACGACAACCTTTGTGATGCGAATGGTGTTATCTACTTGGAAATTGACACTCAAGTTCCATGTACTGTAACTACTAATTCAATCGATGGTTATTCTGGTTTCACTACAGGTTCAGGTGCAACTAACGCTAATTCTGCGTTCACTGCAACTTACAGAATCTACAAAGAGTTGGAATTCGAAGATGCTATCGGTGAAGTTTCTTTCGACTTAGAGTCAGTAACTGTATCAGTTACAGAAAGAAAACTTAGAGCACAATGGTCTCCTGAATTAGCACAAGACGTTTCTGCATTCCACAACATCGACGCTGAAGCTGAATTAACAGCTTTATTGTCTGAGCAAGTTGCGGCAGAAATCGACCGTGAAATCTTAAGAGACTTGAGAAAAGGTGCGGCTTGGAACCTACGTTGGGACTACAACGGATGGAAGAGAGGTACTACAGCTAATCCATTAACTCAGTACACTCAAAAAGACTGGAACCAAACTCTTATCACAGCTATCAACCAAATCTCTGCACAGATTCACAAATCTACATTGAGAGGTGGTGCTAACTGGATTGTTGTTTCTTCTGAAATCAGTGCTATCTTTGATGACTTGGAGTACTTCCACGTTTCAAACGCAGCTCCTGAGCAAGATCAATACAACATGGGTATTGAAAGAGTTGGTACATTAGCAGGTAGATATCAAGTTTATCGTGATCCTTACTTCCCACCTAACACAGTATTGTTGGGACACAAAGGTACATCATTACTTGACACTGGTTACGTTTACGCACCATATGTACCTCTACAGTTGACTCCAACTATGTACAACCCATTCAACTTTACACCTATCAAGGGTATCATGACTAGATACGCTAAGAAGATGGTTAACAACCGTTTCTATGGTAGAATCACAGTTGATGGTGTTAGAACATTCGACTTGAGAGAATTGAGATAATTCTTCAAAAGGAGATAAAAACTAAGGGGGACTGAAAAGTCCCCCTTTTTATTTTCTTTTTTTACAGTATTTCGAATCTTCTCCGAAGTACAAACACCTTAATATATTTAATTCTGATCTTTGTTCTTGATATTTATCACCAATGAAAGGACGATGTCCATTTCTAACTGCTTTAGTTATTTCATATTCAATTTGTACTATCCGTCTGAATAATTCTACTTTATTCATTAGTTTCAGTATTTTTAGTAAATACTCTTAATGATTTAGAAATTACTTCACTTTCCTCTAATGAAAACAAACCTTTTGATTGAGAATATTTCAAAGATAAATTCAATATATAAAAAGCCTGTTCTGGATTCATATTTTCAACAAACTTGTCGATGTCAGATTGAGATGTATAGTTTATAGTTCCAAATAATTGTCCTATAGGGTTTTTGGGTGTTTCTGATGATTCCATAAATAATTCTGAGATATTTATATTAATAAAGTTATTCTATGAAAAATATAAAAGAAATGACAACAAGTCAAAGCGATGGTAAGTTTGAAGGTAAATTAGTTTTAGGAAAACGAAATTTCTCCAAAGAATTAGCACCCTTTGATATTACTTTAGAAGATACTTTAGAGCCTGAACCCATCCATGAGGACTTAGCAGTTTGGTTTGGTAAAAAAAAGAAACCTAAGGGAAGTAAACAACCTAAAGGTCCTTGGGTGGATATTTGTCGTAAAGAGGATGGAAAACATCCCCCGTGTGGTAGATCGACTTCAGATAAGGGTGCGTATCCAAAATGTAGAGCTGCGGGAGTTGCGGGTAAAATGTCCGATGCGGAAAAAAAGGCGGCTTGTGCACAAAAAAGACGTGCAGAAAAAAAGGACACTCAAACGGGAAAAGGACAAAAACCCATCATGACTTCCCACAAAAAAAGGAAACCAAAAAAAGAATCTGTACGTGAATTGGCAATAAAAGTTCTTCAAAGTATTAATGAAGAAAAAAACATTGATATTAAACCGTCTTCACGTGTAGAAAAAAATATCTGTGAAACAAAAAAGTTTTGTTCGGCACAAGGTCCAATAACATTCGGACAACTTAAATCAATCATTTCTTTTGCAATTAATAAAAGATTGGGGATACATATGGGGGAAGGTTTTATAAAAGCATTGATTAGGTTATTACCTTGGTTCATACCTCAAATTGCGGTGGCAGGTTTTGTTGGTTCTGCTATGAGAGCGGCTAACAAAATTATCAGCCCTACTTTGAAGGAAACTTCATCTTACAAAACATGGTGGGCAAAAACCATATTGAAACTTTTCAATTTAGTTGAGGGTGAAATAAATGCTACAGATCCTTTTAGTAAAATTTTCTTTATTGGAGATGGATTGATGCATTTAATGACAGAAGAATCTAAAATCCAATTTGCTGAATATATTTCTGATCTTGTTTCTACGAAATCTGATGATGAAGTTGTTCCTGATTATTTTGTAGAAAATGAGTTAAGGAATTGGATTAATCAAAAGTTTTTAATAAACCCTCCTTTGTCAACTGTGTCTAATATTGACAGGATGGATGAAGTTAAAAAAGTAAAAATTACAAAAGAGAATTTTCAAGAATACATAGGTATATTTGAAAAAGACAAAAAAGATATTGTAAAATTATCACTATCGGAAAATTCGAATCATTATTGTGAGTTATATTATCTTGATATGTTAGACAATGTAAAAAGTATATCCATAGCCGAAAAGTTTTGTAGAACCTCGGAATATTTAATTGAATCCGAAAACGGAAAATATTCAGAAATAAATTTTGTACCACCTGTTTCGGTGAGTTCAGAGGCAAAAAAAGGTTTAGATTATCGAAAAAAAGCGGGAGGTAAAGGGGGACTAACACCTGCACAGGCAGCAGCATCAAATAGAAGTGGAGAAACTAAAAATTTAGGTTCAGGTGTGCAGAGAGCGGTAAATCTTAAAAATAGAACCAAGTTATCACCTTCCACAGTGAAAAGAATGAAAGCATTTTTTGATAGACATCAAAAAAACAAAACAATTAACCCTGAAAATAGAGGAACACCTTGGAACGACAAAGGATATGTTGCTTGGTTATTGTGGGGTGGTGATGCAGGTTATGCGTGGGCAAGAAAAGTCGTTAGACAAATGGAGACGGCAGACAAAAAGAAAAATTAAAATTTTCTTTGTTTTAAACCTATACTGTATTTTGTAAAGTTATCGTATAAATCTGGTTTCATTTCCATGAAATAATCTACGGCACTATCCACTGAAGCTGCTTGTGTTTCCATAATAACTTGTTCATTTTCAGAAAGGATGTAGGTAACTTGGTTCATGTTGGAAATTTTTTGCTAAGATATGATTTATTTTTTACCTGAACAATATTTTCCTGAACATTTTTTTTCACCATCTAAACCGGGCATAGTTCCTTTACATACTTGTACGGCGTAACCATTGGCATATGCAGAAGGGTAAACTTCAAATTTAGCCTTTGCTGCTGACTTACCCCGAGCACAAAGAGTTGTGTCCTTCTTTTTTTTCTTTTTTTTACCTTCCTCTAATTCAACAAAATCTACATATTGGGATTCTTTTTCCATTTCATTCTTAAAAAAGTCAAAAACCTGATCGATGTTTGTCTTAGCTTCGGATATATGATCATCCGCCCAATCGTGCCCTCCTTGTAGTATTTCTTCTATCATGTCAGCATCCATTTCTAACATCATGTCGATTTGTCTTCTCATTTGTTTCAAATTACTGAAGAACATATAATTTTCAGTATAATTTTCTTTCAAAATTCTACGAATAGTGTTTCTTAGTTGTGCACTCATATTTTGTTTACAATTTGGAATGTTAATTCTCTTTTATAAGTATTTGTTTCATAATCAGAAAGTACTTTTATATCAACATAATATTGATTGGGAACTTTATCTCTTGTGTCGAATATGAAATAATAGGCGTCAGGAGTTCGGTTAATTCGTGTCCAATCCTGAACTTGAACTTCTGTGTTAGCACCCTCTCGTACATACACCCGGTAATATGCCTGAACATCATTCAGAACTTCATTTGTTGTATATGCTTTTTTTATTGTAACATTAACCTTACGAACGTCAGTATTTAATATTTTTTCGTTTTGTTTTATACCCGAAAAATCGAAACCGTATATTGATGGATCTTTTGTGGATGAACCAATTTGGTAGTAACCTGTACTCTGCTTTATGACAAATTCATTAGTGACTAATCCAACATCAACACCATTTATTGTAATACCACTCCACTGATCATAAAACATACAAGGAGTTGTCTGTCCTGTAATAATTGGTACACTAACCTCATATACCCCTTCAGTCACTAAACAAGTGGATAATCCCGTATAACTACTACCCAAATATTCTTCATTTGAATTCAAGATGTTCACAATAGGTAGATTGTCAAAGTTTGTGGGTTGTCCATTTATGTATGAATAAAGATAAAGTTTGTTGACTTTATTTTGATAAAATGAATTTCGGTCATCTAAAATTAAATCGTCGTAATTTGTTTCTAAAAATGGCTCATAGAAAGTTTGGGTATGACGAGTAAAGAATCCAACTGAATAATTCTCCGTTAACCCTGAGATATTTTCAATTGCAGGTACATATGCAATACCCCAACCTGTAAATCCTGAAGTGTTTCCTGTCAAAACTTCATTTATTTCATTTGTCATGTCGAATTCTATGTTTTCGTTTCCGAATTCGAAATGTTGTGTTGCCACAATGGTAAGTCCCGAGTAATTGTAACAACTGTCACCTGATAAAGAATTGGTGTTGTCATAAATTCCGGGTTGTCCCCAATTTGACACTGTCTCTGATTGGTACCAGTTCGACGGACGACTTGAAAAACTTTTGTCTGTTTCTAATGCTAAAGATATTGTTGAACCATTACTCGAGTTCAAATTTGTTGCGGAATTGTAGTAATCATAACCAACACCTTCGTCCCAAGTTTGTCCTGAACCTGTACAACCCGAAACAGGGATTCTGAAAAGAATTAAATCAAATGAAGTTGCCCTTCTTCTACCTTCAGATGTTGTGGTGTTCAATAACTCAGTGTCAAAAGCGGACGTGTTCGTCATTTTTAACGTGTGTGAGACGCTTTTACTACAACCTGTAGAAATTGTACCATTATAATATAATTGTCTCAGTTGCGACAAATCAATGTCAAAAATGAATCTACTAAATCCTATTGGGGAACTCAAATCTTGAACACCTCCATAAAAAAGTTCTGTCACAGGGTTTCTCCCTGTGTTAGTATATGAATTGGATATTATGGTGTTATTTCTATTGAAATAGGATCTGAAAATTGACATTACAAACTTTTATAATAAATATCGAAAAGTATGAAATAGAAATTTATTCCACTTCATATATAATTTTCATCGTCAAATTATAAATAGATTCGGGTGTACAATTTTGTTCATACCACTCAATTACATTTGCAGAAAGATACTCCCATTCTTCTTGAGTGGTATTTTTTATTACATCCTTAGCATGTTCAAAATTATCAACTAAAAGATAATGTTTGTTTTGTTCCAACTTATTGAAATATTCCACACTTACCTCCCTTGTAAACAAAGGTACAACACCCATACCCATATACTCAACATCTCTTAAACACTTTGGACCAACACCTGTGAGAGATAATCCAAATTTATGTTGGGACATAAATCTAATATAGTCCTCGTAATTCAAGGGGGATACTTCGTCTGTTAGACTAAAGTTTTCTACTACATCACCCCAATTGTGATTTCGATTTCCTCTTCCTCTTGCTCCCGTACCAAAAAAAATACTTTCATATGGGCGTTGACTGTATGATTTTATTCCTTCAGATCTCAACTTTTCATATCTAATTGGATGGGTGGGCCAAAAGGTCCACCTGTAAGTCCCATCAAACGGGACAAATTCATTTGCCATTAGACACTTTTGCCAACCAAAACGTATTCTAGTATCCCAAAGTGGTTTATCATACAACAAGTACTTACCAATCTCTTCTAACCAAACATGACTTTCAATATATTGTCCAACCAAATTGTCTTCGAATTCTTCTTTTGTGATTGGTACCAATTCAACCAAACCTTTTTGTTTCCATATTTTTAAAATTTCTCGAAAACAACAACCCGAATGTTTATCGATTGTTGGTACGTGTATTTTCAACATTAGTTGATTCTAATTTTATTATTGAGAACTGTTTGTTGAGCGGTTTGTAACTTGGTGAGTAACTTCGAAATTGTTGAGTTTCCGTCTATTGCCGTTGGAAGGGCGGGTTGTCCATGATAGGGGTGTACATGCAAAACCAAAAAATTTACTATGTCATTCAACAAAATTAATAATTCTTCACCTCTAACAGTTGATGAAGTGTTCAGTTGTAAATCTTTTAAGAACGATTCTGAAACACCATAGAGTGTATTTGTCAAATCTATTTTTTTATCTCCAGCACCTTCACTGGTATGTGACAACAAATATAGAGTATCTCCACCAAAAATACCGACAGTCTGAAGTTCTGTAGTTTTTGTTATATTTTCCTCAGTTTCTAAGACTGATTGTGTCGGCACACCAATGGTATCTTTTTCGTAGACTAAATCATATCCCTCAGACGAATCTGTCACATTAAGTTTTATTTGTGACATCATTGTGGCAACGTTTAATGTCCCTGTAAAACCGTTTTGCAGACTTATATTTTTGATATATTCATAAGTTGTTTGTGATGGGCGAAAATAAAATGGAAACTGATAAGTTATTGGGGTATTTGTTTGCTCAATTAATCCGTTGTTGACTTCTTTGATAAAGGTATTGATAGTCTCAACAACCTCTTCAATTGTTAAGTTGGTGAAAGGTATCACGAGTTGTAAAGAAACGTAATCTGTCAAATCAGTATCTACCACAAAATTGTTTGTGAGTACAGCTTCCTCCTGTTTCAAATTGTACAAGTAGATTCTACCTGTGAAACTATTTTGAGTGTTTTCAGGGTTGTCTAATTGATATTCGATAAGTTTTTTACAGTAGGTGTTTTGTTCTACAAATCTCAAACGTTTTTTAGGTTCACCTATTTTTGTTGTTTCACCAAAATTTGATAATTGTAAAAAGGCTCTGTTTACGTTCCCAACAGGAGGGGTATTACGCCTTAGGGTGGTACCAACAATTTTACCGGCACGTAGTATAACCTCATTTTCTTTAAGAATAACATCTGAGTTAAATCTACCTAAAATTGCATTGTCACCCGGTTCGGGATAGACTCCAGTACTCGACTCGTTACTATATGGTATTCTTGCGGGTGCTTGTGTATTACCAAAATTTATTTCATACTGTGAGTTTTTAAGAGGGGTGGGGGGTAAATTTTGAGCTCCGTCGTCTAACCAAGTTTTTGCGTTTTGAAACTCCTCTAAATTTGAATTGTTTGGGGTTGAAAAAGGTCCTTGTAAATAGAAACGATTTTTGGTTGCTTGGTAAGCCGAATCTTGGTATATAATGTGAACATACTCATTGACTTTAGGAACTTGAAATACAAAGTAAGGTAATAATGGTAAAACAACAAAGGGATCTTTTTTTGTCCATTTATCTTTTTTTTCATCAAAGTCAGGAAAGGATTTCAAAATATTTTGATAATACTCCGACTCTGGTTGAACTCTAATTCTACCTAACATCCATGGGTCTTGGTTGTCAATAACTTGCCCTGGATATAGAATTTGTCTGAAATTTGGAGGTAAATTTTTTATTGAGTCCATGATTAAGATTTTGTTCTTTTTTGGTATTCCTTCAATATGTTATTATATAAAGATTCTGTAGCGTCTAAATGATAGGACAATTTCATGAGTAATTCTTTAGTATTTTCAAAATCTTTTTGTAATTTGTCCATTGCGATAATTAAATCTTGGTTTGAGTGATTCTTGAAATCATCAATTATATTTTTCAATTTTTCGAATTCTTTACTGTCCATGATTAAATCAATTTACCCCCACCTCTACTTGGTACTGTTATTAATGCCCCTGATGGACTTGGAATAACCGTAAGAGTCGGTATACCTACAGATAATTTTCCGTTCTGATCCTGTTCATTTAAGTGTGCAACTGCTTTTGCTAAATCTGCAAGTAATGCGGTGTTAGTTGCACCTCCAGGGTAATCTCCAGTGGGTATACCTACTTTTTCATATTCCTCGATAATATTAGCAAATATTCTTGTTGGTGACATTCCAGGTAAAGAATCTGTACTTAATAACAACGGTAGTGGAATATCATTCTGAACTCTTTTTGCTATATTCAATAAGGCTAAAAGTTCATCCAATAAACTGTTACATCTCCTATAATCTATGACACCTTGAACAACAACCAAAATACTTTCAACAATTGCTAGAATAATTCTATTTCTTTTTTGTGTTGCTTCTGTTCCAATATCACGTATAATACTCTGAACAAGAAGTAAAAAATCTTTTTTAATTATTAGATACAATTCCTCCAAGTATATTGCGTAAACTCTACTTTGAACTTGGATTAAATAATTTTTATATTTTTTTGCGAAATCCTCCAAAGAGTCAATAAAGTCTGATAAATTATCACCCAAGACTTTTGACAATAAAATTAGTGGAATAATATTCTTTGGTGACAGAAGTGTGTTTACAATTGCCTTTGGTAATATTTTCAAAAAATCTTCTTGGATTTTTAACTGTATATTTACGTCAGGTAACAATAATTTCCATTCATTTGACATTTCGTTCAACATACTTTCTGCGGTGGCGTCTTCTTGGGAAAGATTGTTTGAATTTAAAATCCTTGTAACTAATGTAATCATGTCCTCAACTTGAACAGGTAGTTTTACATTATCACAATCTTCGAATTCGGTTACACGTCCTTGTATATTATTAATTCTGTCATCAATAATTCGTAAATCAATTTCACTCATTTCGAAAAATGACTCATCAATTAAATCTACTGATAATTTGGAAATACCACTAACGTCAATTTCATTTGTAGTGTCAAAACATAATCCTAAAATTCTTTGTAATATTCTTTCAAATGTAGTCTGATCTCTGATGGTGTCAGCACCTAAATCAACTTTCATTGATATAGCACCCGTCAAATAGTCCATAACTTTACCATATAATTCATGAACATCGAATAGATTTATACTGGAATAATAGTCAACAATAAAGTCGCCTATTCTATTTGAATTACCGAATCTATTCCTTAGAGTAATTTTGAAAAAGTCCCCGACATTACCAACGTCATCTGTTGGTGAGTATTCAATATCAAATAATGGTTGTCCCGAACTTCCCACATAGTAGTTAGAATATTCACCTAAAAAGGATTGAGTGGGATCTTGTATTCTATGATAAAGTTGGCGGTTCATCGAATATGGATAAACACCTAAAGAATAATCATTTTTTTCATACAAAAGTTTTCCTACAGAAGTTGATGGATCTTCCTTTAGTATTGAAAACAAATCAACGGCGGGTATTCTTATATAGTAAACAGCTGGGCTCGAAGGGGTTGAAATCGGAAAAGATTGTTCTTGACTACAACCAAGTGCACTGATAGTTTCTTCGGCTAAAATTATTTTTAATTTATCTATTGTCCTGTTTGCTGCACGAATAAATCTTTTGGTAAGAAAACTAATTGTTGAAGTCCCTGAACCTTCAGTCAGTTTAAATAACTCTAACAGTTCATCTAAACTGTTGGGACCTTGTCCTAATTGATTTTGTGAAAACTTTTTTGCGGAATCATTAAAATCTGATAATTTTTTCTGAACTTTTGCGTTGAGTTGTTCTGCGTTGTTTCCGAAGGAGTCTATCCGTGACTTTATTTCGTCTTCTTTTGCCTTTTTAGTCTTCTTGTATGCGGAGACTTTGGCTTTGATTTTTTTTAATTTTGTTTTCCTATCTACTGGCATGGTTAAACTTATTTGTTTAGTTTATAACCACCGTTATCTTCATTTTCCAAATCCTTATTAATTAACGTTTGCAACATGTCTTCATCCATGTCAGATAAAGAAAAATCTTCCTCATTATTGTTTTGAGACTTTTCCCAAATTGAAGATTGTAATTTAGAAAGTGTTAATTTTTTTTCAATTGTTTCGTTTATAATTTTTTGTTGCTCTTTGAGAATACCTGAAATGGCTGGCATGTCTTTTGAATTGTTCATCATACCAATCAGTTTGTTTTGAATTCTTATTGCAGTTGCTCTTTGTTCTACAAGTTCATTGTAGATTTCCTGCATAAGACTCAAAACAGAATCCTTACTTAGTACTATTTCTTTTTTCTTTGGACGTGGCATATCTAATAAATATTTTGTCTGATATTTTTATCAATCACTGAACTTTTTCATAAGTTCATAATATAAAGTTTTATATTTTTTAAGAGAACTTCTTATTTCTTTTGTTGACATGTTAGTCATCTCCCTTAAAGAAAGTAAAATTATATTTTTATTAAATTTGTTGTTGTCGTTACCTATAAAAATTTCGTTGTAGTTTTCGAATAAATCAACTAACGCCTGTCCAAGTTTTCTTTCGTTAGAATTCAAATCATTTTCGTTAATAAAATCTTTGAGGTCTTTAAGAAACTGTTTTATTATTTGTTCGGGTTCGACTTTTTCAAATTCTAAATAATAAATCATATCAGGACGATTTTCTAAGGTAGATGATATGTCTTCATATGAAATTTTACGGTTAATTTCTTTTTGATCCTTAATTATTTGTCCCATCAAATAATTTTTACAGATTGTGCCAAAGTAGGAATAGGCTTTTTTGTTTTTGTCTGGTTTGAATTTATCTACTTTTGTGATTAAAAAAGAGTGAGTGTCATTATGAATTTCTATAAAGTCCATATCTTTTCTATAAAGTTTATACCTTCTAATAATTGATTCAATCATCTTATCAAGAGGTGCTTTCAAGAATTCATTATAAATTGCATTTTTTTCGTATGAAGTTTGGGCGGAAAGAAACAATCTTACCGCCTCCTCTTCACGTACGTCAAAATAGTTATTATTAGTGGGTTTACGTCCTCTTTTTTTAGCCTCTGGTTGATCTACCAAATTCAAAGAGGTTCCACTTATCACATCCAAAGTCATTAATCATTTTCAGGTTGATATTTTATTCCCCTGTCATCTGTAAAAAAATATTCTTTTTTTGCAGATTCAATCCAAAATTTCACCTCGTCATCTGACATTTTTGCTGTGTTATTTTTGTAATTCCAAAATATCGAACCCTCTCTCATGTTGGTGTGTTTGTAACCTATTTTCGGAATCGTCATAATTTTTGCCGAATTGTAAGTTAGTCTAAGTAGTAGTTCATAGACAAAGGTTAACTTAAAGGAAGGTTTAAAAGCACCAAATTCTTCAATTGTACTTTTTCTGATTACCATACCACTTGATTGAAAGTTTTGGTAAGCTAATAACATTTCATTTGTTAAATATCCAATTTCAGCGGTCATACTGGCTGCGAATGTTGCTTCATTAGTGAAACCCGCAAAAGTTCCTTTGTCGTCTACATCTACAACCAACGGTAAAAATCCGTCAACATCCGAATAAGCTTCCATGTATTCTGCGACGTTTTTGAACCAAATTGACGAATATTCGTCGTCAAATTCGTAAAATGACAACCACTCAGACTTAGCATTCTGAACACCAATCGAAATTTGATTGGCATACGAAAAATCATTTTGATTGGCAACGATATTGACTGTAAGTCCGCTGAAGTCGAAATTTGACAAATAGTTTTTTAGACTTTCTTCGTTTGAATGAACAATCACTAATTCGTTAATATTTACTGATTGATTTTTAAGCGATAAAACCGCTTTTGTAAAATATGATTCAAAATCTTTTGCCTTTGAACTACTGATTGGTAGTATAACTGATATATCTAATTTTTTCATTGTTCTGATTCGTTTTTAATTTTTTCAACTTGGGATTCAAAATTCTGTAATCTCAATTGGTTATATTCGTTAAAAAGATGAAAAATATTTTTGTTAAATTTCTCATAGTCAACGTATTGTTGTGCGGTTTCGTAACCTGCAGTGTATATTTCTTCTGAAATATTATCCTCTAACCAATTTTGAGTAAATTCTGCTAAAGTATCGACAATATCCAAATACTCTGTTGTCCAAACTCCGTTGGTTTCATTCATCCATTCGGGACGTAGATGTGGGATTTTTCCAATAACGGGTGTTCCTGAAATCATAGATTCGAGTGGAAAACTCCCAAACGCCGAATTATCATCAACCCATACAGAAACAAAACTTTCTTTCAAATTTTGAGCAAATTCTTCTAAGGATAATCCTCTCATGTCTCTAAATGTTATCCAACGGTATTGAGGATATTTCAAATAAAAAGTTTTGATAATTTTCATTGCATCTCTCTGATCTCGTGTGTGGATTGTCACAACAGGTAAAGGTGGTTTTTGTTTCTTTGTGAACCCTTTATAAATAATTGGTTCCAAAACATCTATAGATACACTTTTAAAAATTGACGATAAATAATTTTTTTGTGTTTCGGATGTTGTTATTGCTTTGTAAGTACCAAACTGAACCCAAGTCGATCCAGGTGCTAGTGTTTCAAGTGCATAATCATATGCTTGACATAAAACAATTTTTGCACAAGGTAGATTTGAAACCTGCTCAAGTGCGTGAGCAAAAAGTTCAGGAATTACTAAAATATCTTCAGGAGAAACTTGTAATTTTTGTTCTTCAATGTTCTGATGAGGAATTTCAGACATATACTCCTCACCCAACCAACTTGCAACCCCGTCGTATTCTTTTTTTTCGTGTAAGATAATCGGGTTGAATCCACTATTTTTAAGTGACATTGCAATGTCGTAGATGTGTTTTATTCCTGCCTTCGCATTTCCTTTTGTATCTTGGGTTAAAAAGAAAATTTTATTTTCATTTTTTCTCAATATGTCGATAGACTTGAGAATTTTTTCTTGTAGTTCTTGACTCATTTGGTTAAATACTTTTGATAATATTATTAACTAATAATGTATTAAATGCAATTCTAAAGGGAATACTTACTTCTTTGGATTTGCTTGACAACATTTCATCCATCGGTTCATGTTCAGACATTATTACTTCAACCATTGTTTTCATTATTTCAAATTTTATTGGACTAATGGTTGATTCATTTTCTTGAGAATCCTGAGAATTTGATTCTGTTCTTGTTTCTAATTCTTTTAGATCCAAGTAATAGGTTTCACCCCAAATCTTAAACATTGACATTTTCTATTATTTTTTGAATTGATGGTAAAAACTCTTCAATGGTATCGATGCATATTTCAGAGTTGACTTCACTATTATAAAGTTTGTTAAATTTTACAATTTGTGTATTGTTTTTTTGATTTTTTATTAAATCCGGATTTGCCGTTAATATTAAATCAAAATCATCCCAAAGTTTATCTTCTGTCAGTTTGGAATAAAAACGTATATTTTCGACTAAACATCCATATTTTGCAAGAAAAAATAGAGTTGCCGGTTTGCTTTTCTCCATTTCCTCAGAGATGATAGTGATTTCGTGATTATCTCTTAATTTTTTATATATCTCATCCAAAACATTAAATGTGTTACCGCTCACTGATGGAGAGTGCCCAAAAATTTCCATTGGGAAGTCCACATAAAAAAAATCATAAAAAGATTCTTCAGTTGGGAAGGAAAAATGATTGGATAGTGTGGTGGATGTGATAGGCAAATTCAAAGAGTATTCAAACTCATCTTCACCCTCTTCTCTTACATAATCCTCAATAAAAAATTTACGGTAAACTTGTTCCGCTTTACGAAGTGTATCTCTAATTACACCATTTATGTCTATAGCAATTTTCATCTTATATTAGTTTTTTTGACGGTAAGGCAACTCCACGTTTTGATACAACTTCAGCCGACATTTCATTTGCAAAATTTATTGCCATTTCAATGTCTTTATGTAAAAAATAATGACATGAAAATGATGAAAGAAATGTGTCACCAGCGCCACTTACATCTATCGTTTCTTGCGGATTAGGGGATGGGTATATTTTGTCATTATATCTGACGCCTTCTTTACCTAAAGTCACAATAACATTTGTTTTTTTTACCATTGTTTTATTCAATTCAGATTCACCTTTATTCATTTTAATGAACGAATAATTGATAACTTTTTTTAAATTTAGTTTTTTTTTGGAATCTAAAAAAGATAATTCAGAATTCTCCGAAATATATTTTAAATCATTTTGACTTAAAAACCCTTTGTTATAATCACTCACCACAACAAAATCGTATTTTTTCAACTTTTTTGGTTTGAGTTGTTTTCGGTCGAATCGGGTTATTTTTGATTCCCCTTCATCGAATCTTAAAAACATGTGATTCGATTTTTTTTCCACAAATCTAGTTTTGGTTATTTTTTCTTTTTGATGGTAAAAATCTATACGAGCATCAGGGCAAAGTTTCTTAAGGTTTTGATAGACATTTCCCGCCATTCCCATGTTTGATACCGTATCTATTGGATTTAAAATAGGAACAGGGGCTTCAGGACAAATTCTGTCTGCAGTACAATAAATGAAATTATCTTCACAAAGTTCTCCTACCACTAATATTTTCATTCTGTAATATTTTTGTTGTTGAGTATTCTTCTATCCTGTCAAAAAATATGATTTCTTTCACATATTGTGAACCTATGATTTTTTTATTTTTATAATCACTACCTATAACCATATAATCGATATCTAAATTTTTGATTATAGTTTCTAACTCTTCGTCTGATGAAAAACTGTAAACTTCATTTATATTTTTAAGGTATTTTAAAAATTCAATTCTATCTGACAATTTGTTGAAAGGACGATCAGTCCCCTTCAATTGTTTTACTCTTTCATCAGTGTCTACCCCAACAAATAAATTACCGAAGTTTGATGCAAATTCAAATAGACGTATGTGTCCGATATGGAGGACATCGAATGTTCCATTAATCCAAACTCGTTTCGGGTATGGTATTAACATTATTTTTGACTATCTCCTTTCCAAACTCTATATGAATCCGAATCGTAATGTGTGGTTGAAACCTCATATATGATACCATCGGTAAGTGCTAACAATTGGTGTGGTTGTCCCGGACGTTGACGAACCGAGTCACCAACAACTAAAGCTTCTTGCTCTACCTCTGCGGTTTCAGTATTTATCCATTTGTAAATAAATTCACCCTCCTGTACATACCATGTCTCATCTTTAATCATGTGGTAATGCATTGAGAAACTAGCCCCTTTTTTGAACACCAATAATTTACCACAATAAAGTTCGTTGTTTTCAAAAACAATTTCATGTCCCCAACCTTTGGGGATATGACACCCTTCACATTCACTTACATTTTTAACAATTGGTTTTTCCATCATATTTCAATTTAATATATTGAGTCGTTGTAATAGTTCATCCAATATTCAACCATTTCATCCAACATGGTTTCGAATGAATATGTAGGACTCCATCCCGTTGTATTTTTAAGTTTATTATTATCACCCTTCAAATCGTTTAGCTCTTCAGGGCGTAGAAATTTCTCATCCATGGTAACATATTCTTTGTAGTCCAAATCAAGACTTGAGAATACGTATTCACACAAATCTCTAACTGAGTGAGAAATACCCGTAGAACAAACAAAATCATCGGGAGATTCTTGTTGGAGGATTAACCACATTGCCTCAACATAATCTTTAGCGTGTCCCCAATCTCGGGTGGCTTCTAAGTTACCCAATTTTAACTCATTTGACAACCCAAGTTTAATTTTTACGGCTTCTTTTGCTACTTTGTTTGTTACAAAGTTTGTGCCTCTACGTGGGGATTCATGGTTGAAGAGTATGCCATTTGATACAAACATGTTGTAAGAGTTTCTGTAGTTTCTACAAATGTTGTAAGAATATACTTTTGCACACCCATATGGTGATACTGGATTCATAGGTGTTGTTTCTCTTTGAAAACCATCTTCGTCTATTGAGTTTCCAAACATTTCAGATGAAGATGCCTGATAAATTTTGGTATTTGGTTTAATTAATCTGACAGCTTCTAGTAAATTCAAAGTACCAACACCTGTTACTTGTGCAGTATAGATTGGTTGATCGAAAGAAATTCTTACATGAGACTGTGCGGCTAAATTGTAGATTTCATCAGGTTGTACTTTTTGAATTGTATTTACCAATGAAGACAAATCAGTCATGTCTGCGTAATGTAAGTTTGATTTAATTTTATCATAGATAGAATCCAATCTAAATGTTTGATTTTCTGAAACAGAATTTCTTTTGAGAGTACCATGTACCTCGTATCCTTTGTTGATTAAAAATTCTGCAAGATAACTACCATCTTGTCCGTTTATACCTGTTATTAATGCTTTTTTCATATGTGTTTGTTAACTATTTCAATTACTCTATCTAATTCTTCTTCTGTCATTAAGTGATTGTTCGGAATATACATTCCATATTCGTGTACTCGTTTTGCTATTGGTAAGTCGACTTTTTCGAATCTTTCATACCAAAATGGGTGCTCATTTATAGAACCACAAATCAGAGGACGGCATTCTATGTTATTTTCCATTAACTCCTTAGTTAATTCTTTAATATTTTCTGTAATAATCGGATACGAAAAATTAGAAACCATAGAGTGAGGTTGGGGATTTATTTTCCAACCGTCTGTTTTAATTTCTCGGTGGTATTTTAAAAAATTTTTATTTCTATTAAAAACAATATCATCTAACTTTTCTAATTGTTGGAGTCCTATGAATGCTTGTAAATCTGTTGCTCTCAGATTAAATCCGGGATAATAAAATGTGTATAAAGCCCGAAAATCACCTATACCATATTTTTCTCTAAGTTGTTTCTGCTTTTCAATCGGTAAATCTCTGTCCCATCCATGAGAACGAATAGATAAAAGAATATGATAAAGTTCTTCAGAATTTGTGGATACCATTCCACCCTCTATTGTGGACATGTGGTGTCCAAAATAAAATGAAAAAGTAGATAAATCACCAAAAGTCCCGAGTTTTTGTCCATCGTACATGGTACCAGTTGATTCACAAGTATCTTCGATAAGAAGTATATCATGTTCCTTACACAATTCCATAATTTCATTCATGTGATTTGGAAAACCTAATACATGTACAAGTATTATACATCCGGGGTTTTCCTTTTCTATAATTTCCTTCAGGTGGTTGATATTTAATCCCAAATTATCTTCATCACATTCACACATGATGGGTGTCATACCGAGTTGTACTGCGGGAGTTACTGTAGTTACCCAAGATACTGCGGGGACGACAATCTTGTTATTTTTCAATTTACCTGAAAGTAATAAAGAATATACCGCAGCTAAGTTTGCAGAAGAACCTGAGTTAACAAATACAGAATATTTTACACCCAACCACTCAGACCATTTTTGTTCGAATTCAACATTCAACTGTCCTTTTGTTAAACGAGGGTTAGTCTTTAACCATTCAATAAGTTTTTCGATATCTTTGGTATCGATGGTGTCTTTAACTAAATCAATTTTATTCATCACTTTCTTATATTTGGATAATTTTCAGTAAACCATTGTATTGTATTCTTCAACCCATCCTTCAATGGTGTGAATTCAAAGTCGGAAGGTGCGTGGGTAATTGCTGGTTTACGCATTTGCCCTTTGGGTTTTGTGTCATCGAAAATTAAATCTTCACTATCGACGTTTAGCAAATTACATATTGTTTTAGCGGTTTCTAAGATGGTAACTTCTTCGGGGTTAATTGCCATAAATGCGTCGTCGGACTTCCAATTATCCATGGACCAAATGATTAATTTTGCTAAATCGTCAGAATATATTAATTGTCTCAACGGTGAACCATCACCCCAAACCAACATTTTTTCTTTGTTTTTTCTTGCCAAAAAGGCTCTATGAATCATTGCAGGAACCATATGTCCTTCTTCTAAATGGTAATTATCGTTTATCCCATATACATTTGTAGGTATCACAGACACCCAATTCGCTTTTAGGACATTTTTGACAATTTTCATTTCATAACCGGCAAGTCTTTTTGCATAGGAATAACCATAGTTTGTGAAGTGAGGGGCTCCATTGTCGATTTGATCTGGTGTGAGAGGGTATGTGACTTCTTTGTCGGGAAATATACACGTGGATAATAAATTAACAAAATTGGGTATTTCATTTCTAAATGCAGCTTCGATAACATTATTGTTAAGAATAAAGTTATCCAGAAAGAATCCTGTGTTGTTCTTCATATTGGCTTGGACACCACCAACCTTAGCCGCGCAGTTTATGATTGTGTTGACTCCGTTTCTCTTAACTTGATGAGTAATGTAATCTAAAGTTTTGTTTCTGTCGGTTAAATCGACTTCAGTTCTTTTATGATATACATGTGAGTCACCTAATTGTCTTTTAAGTGATGATCCGACTAATCCCTCGGAACCCAATACTAAAATTTTTTTCATTTCATATTATTTATTAAGTCCTCCCAAAGTTTATATACTTTTTGTTTTTTTACAATATTAAACTTTTTCATTTCATTAGAAATAGAAGTACTGTCAAAATCCTCAATAATATTGTGTAAATGATTGAAGTCATCAAAATACGTGATACATGGCATCCAATTTTCGTCATAAAAATCTGATAAAGAAATCCATTTTTTTATTATATCATCATTTTTGAAGTTGTTTGGATCGACACCAGTAATTGGATTAATTACAGATTTGTTTCCCATATTATTCATGTAATACCAAGAAGATTCTCCCATGACTTTGTAATCTTTTTTGAATAAATCAAATAAAAACTTCTCACTTGGAAATAGAAGTGGCGTATTCGAGGTGTACTGTTCAAATACCGACATGTACGAAGGACAATATGGAAAATGAACTATTCCTTTGTGAGATATTAAATCTTGATACTTGTGATTACCTAAATCAGACTTGTTTATAAATTTATCTGAGTTTAACTCTGTAAGAGTAGATTTACTGTAATAAACAAATTTATCTTTTGATTGTACGTAACCCTCTCCGTTATAATCACAAAGACTAGGGATATGTTGAACCTCTACATCTAAAAATTGTTCGGTGTAAAATTTATCGTACAAGTTGTTTGCCACTAAAATTATTTGTCCATTTTTGTATCCGCTTTGTATAAAATCATTCGTTTTTTTCCATGAATCTTCTTTAAAAGAAAAGGGCCACTCATACCTTATAGGTATATTCACAATTATTGGTTTGTCAAAGTTTTTGTAAAGATTCACAAAGGTTGGGGGGTATGTTACAATAAACGCATCGAAACTGTTTAATTTTGTACCAAAACTCGAAAAAAATTCATTCTGATAATCCTCTGCAGATAAATGCATCCATCTTCCGTTGTCTAACATAGGAATAGAATCTTTTCTTCGATTAAAAACCCATGTATGATCAGATAAAGACATATCAAAAACTTTATGTCCCAATTCACCAAATATTTTTTTCATATCGGCAATTACGGAAATGTGTAAGTCAACATTAAAAAATTTCATATTATTTGTAATTTGTCATTATTGGGTAAGGAAGTTCTCTAAGAATTCGTTCTCTGTGTTTGTATGATAATGGATGAAAAATATTTCCTAAAATTGTACTCCAATATAAAGGGTAATTTGAACTATTTTGTTCGTGGGGATGTTTGTGATCTCTTGGGTTTTGGGCGGGATTATTTTTAAGTAAATCATAATAACTTGTCAGTTTTTGATTTACAATATCAAACCATTCTTTGGTAAAATCTGTTTGAGGTTTACATATGAATGCTCCGCAACCAATTAATAAATTATAATTTTGTTTTAACAATGAATTATCCTTGGGTTCGAAGTCGTCTAACATGGTGTTGGCTATGTGATCGGGATGTCGTTCTTGATATCCGACTACGTCAACCTTATGAGTGGAAATTAAAAAATTGAAATACCCTAACCATGAACCTTGTACATTTTTTATGTCCGAATACCCTCCACCATAAAAATGCATAAAATAACATCTCAAATAATCAGTTTTATGAACTTCCGATAAAAACTCGAAAGAGGGGTGTAACGGGTATTCCGTCAATACCCATGATTTCAAATTATACTTTGTAATTAACTGAATTGGAACCCCGCAGTTATTTGTGAGTAATTCAAGATTTTTTTTCCTGATTTCAGGTAAATCCCCTTCATTCATCCAAAAACAAAATATTCTTTTTTCAAAACCCATGTTTTATATAATTCGAAAGTTTTTCTGTTATTAATGTAGGAAATATATTTTGAATAACCAAATTACGGAGGTAGTAGGCATCTTCCGTGAAATATTTTGTTTCATCAAATTTATGATTTGCAAAAATTTCTTTTGTTATTGACACATGTCCGCAGGTAAAATCTAAATGTCCTTGAGTGCTTGTTGGGTAAATGTGACTATCTACTACCATATCAAGATAATTTTTTAAGATTGTTGGCTTTTCATATTTGGTTCTGCTGAAATCATAATCGGGATAAGATGATTTTTTGTAGTCATGCACAACAACCTTTGAATTTTTGAAGGCTTCTAATAAGAACTCATTTCGTTGTACATGACATGTATCATCTGCATCAATAAATGAAATTATATCTGTATCCAAATTAGATGCTGCTATGTTGCGATTGGCAGATGCTCCCAAGTTATAATTAACCATCGAAACAATAACTTCAAACTTATAATCTTTAGGTAATTGGTAGTTTGAAACACCTGAAATACTTAAAGAAACTTTGTCAGGGAGTACTGTTGATTCTTCAATCGAATCCAAAATTCTTGTGAGGTATGCTAAGTCTTTTCTACCTACAGGGATTGCAATTCCTAAAGTCATAATACTAATTTATAATCGTCGGTTAATGGTTCATCATTTATATTCATACGTTCCCCAACAAATCTGCCGTTTACCCTTTCAATGGGGAACGGTTTTTTTTCGAAAAAGTCGTCATGTGTGGTTCTATCTTCTTGAAACATTTGATAGATTACTCTCAGAAAATTCTGATCATCTCCATAGTTATTTCTCGAAACATTTGGGTATTTCAAAATAAGTTTAGTTAGATTTACAACACCTCCTTTAATTCCCCACATTCCTCCTAACATTCCCAATTCAAAGTTTCCTGCTGGTACACTGTGGTACGGGTGATCTCTCATTACATGTAATGTTTTACCACTTGAAATCCATTCTTCTACTGCCAACTTCTCACGAACACTGACTCTTGAATCTGTGTCACGAAATATCGCATATTCACAGTCCTCCAAATCGGCAGCCAAAAATCTCCAAAACATTCCATAGATTCCCATGGTTGTAACATCAATACATTTAATCCCCATTGATTCTAGTTTACGAATAATTGCGGGAGAAACTGTATTGTTATAATATACTATCATCTCCCAACCTTCATAAATCAATTTGTATTGTTCTGCATTTTTAATTGCACCAATGCTGTAAATCGGATCTTTTCCCCAAAGACTAAAACTAATGTATCGTTTATTTCTCATTTCAGTTGTTCATAAAATTTTTCAAATCTATTTGGTTCCAAAGGTGATGTACCATGCGAGTTCAGTTGAAAATGCTCAACATAATCTTTGGCTAAAAAAACTTTTCCTTTCGTTGTAAAATAAAAAAAACTTAAACTTCTTTCGTGTGCATGTCCGGCATATTGAAAATCTTTCATCGATTCAAAAACAGGTTCAAACCACTTTAAATATTCTATGAGATATTCTGTTCTCCATGTTGTGTTACTTGTTGCACTCCATTGTGTATTAGATGGGAGTTTGGATAGTAACTCATCTATGTCGACACCGTGTTTATCTTTAATTTTCTCAATCATCAAATCACTCCATATTCTGTCTTTGATATAACAAGGTTCTTGTAACGACATAGGAAAAAACCCAATAAAATCCATTTTTGTCTTCGATAATTTAGTGACAAAGTCGGAGACATCCTTTTTGATATTCATATCATATTCAAACATTATTGAATATTCAGAAGTTAAAAGTCCATTTTTCCAAAGAGCATACCATCCGGTAAATGACGTCCATTTAGGGTACTGTTCTATATTGATTGGAAGGTTTCGAGCTATTATGACGTTCTCTAAATTTTCTACTTTATCAATATTCCCATTACCGACAAAAACATATTTGAGATTAGGGAGTTCGGAAAATTTATTGGTGTTCAAATAATCAATTATAACGTTTTGATTATGTACAAATATAAAAGAAGATATCAGGTTCATATCAATTTAATTGCGTTTTTATTTAGATATGCAGTATACTCCACAGCGTTTTTAAGTCTATAATGAGTATTTAAATTGTGTTGTCTGTTAAATGTTGATTGTCGGGATGCTAATGTTTCATATCTTTTGATTACATATTCTGGCGCCAAATACTTGTAATGTAAAAGCATCAATTCGGCTTTTTCCGATTCTTTATAATCACTTGCATTTGACTGATGTGCTCCGAAACCAAAAACCATGTCAACATCAGGATTGAAAACAATATTTTTACACATTGGTTCATAAGTTTCATGTGAACCGTATTGTACGATTTCAGTAATGAGTCTACCATCGTATTGTGGAAATTTTTTACTAAACATATCTCTCCCGTCTATTTTAGGAACTTGAATACCTTTTTCTTTGTATTCAGCAAGTTTTTGCAGTAGATTCGGGTGGTATAGTATTTCATCACAATCACAAGTGATAACCCAATCAACATTTTGATTTCTACTTTTTGTACGATATTCTAAAGATTTTATCTTTCTGTTTATATCGTCGTTCATAGAGTCTTCACTTTCCCACTTTATAACCTCGACTTTTTCGTACTTTTCATAAATTTCATCAGAAGAATCTGTGGACATGTTATCATACACAAAAATTTTACTACAAATAGTTGAGTAATAATCCAAAATGAATGGGAGAATTTTTTCTTCATTCCAAGCTATTATATGTGCGTGAATATTCATATTACAATTTTAAATTTTTTTTCCATAATTCTAAAACTTCTTGATTGGACAATTTAGAAACTTCATTTTGTGTTTCTTCATTACCGTAAAAATCTGTGCCTGTAAGATAAGATTCGTCCTTCACTAAACAAGCAACTTCTCCCTTTGACGAATGGTAAACCCTTCCAATCATGTCATACATTTCTTGTTTGTTTGTAGTATGCCCATAAAGAACAACTTCAGGAGTTAAAAGCGGTTTGACAAACTTTTGGAAATAGTTTGAATCACCAATATGTCCGAATAAGTAAATTTTTTCGCATTTATCTTTTTTAGCTCGTATTATAGAAATGTGTGTTTGTTTTCTTTCCTCGATTGTTCCAATTATACCAGCCACTTTTGAAACTTGGGTTTTGTCTTTTTTTTCTAAATTTTCTTTCAGATTCGGAATAATAACAAAGTCTTCATTGTAATCCGAGTGGTAATCACGATGTTGTTGATGTAGAAATACTACTTTGTCAAAATATTTTTTTATTTTACCAACAGGAAACCACCATTTTTCATGGCAAGACAATAGAACAACTTCAGCGTTTGGACGAGAGTCGAGTTGTGTGAAATGATAAATAAGTCTATCATCCTCTTCAATTTTTAAATTTTCAATTTTGTCTGATTTACATTTTCCCAAGTGATAATCTTGATTACCATATAGAGTGCAATCGATACCGTTTTCGTTCAAAAAATTTGTCAGTGTTATAAAAGCAACCGTAGAACCGCCTTTATCTGTGTATCCTGATATAATTTTTACTTTCATTTTTGTTGTGTGATGAAGGGGTGTAGTTCCTTATTATTTTGCACAGATTGATTCAAATTTTTAAAGTCCAACAAAGTTCTTTCCAAAAAGTAGTCAGCCAAAAATCCATTTTGAACCACTAAAGAATTAGTGTCAACCAAAACTTTTTTCTTTTTGGATGATAACATCATTGCAAACTCATTGAAAAATAAACTGTTCTCGTAGTTAATGTTAAACCAATCAACTAATTTTAAACTCGCGGGTGACGTACATATAAAATTAACAAAATTACCTACAGGATTATTGACGTTTCCAAACGAATAATTGTAGAAAGAGTTTTGATGATTCAAATGAAGTCCTAAGTGATTTTGTTTACTCAAAGTGATGTATAATGATGAAGATAATACGTTATTTCTCTCATCAAAAGCTAAAGGGAATGAGCATCCAAATTCACGTTTGGATTGCTTATAAGTCTCAGACATATTGAAAAAAACATCATTTAAAATATCAACTTCATCTGTTGAAATGAATACCAATTCAACACCCTCCAAAATTTCATCTTGATATTTTAGTATTGAAGAATTTTTTGGGAAGTCGTTGAAAAAACCCTCAAAAACTTCTACTCCTTCAATTGACTGCAAATCTTCATAGTTGTTGTCATTAGATATAACACAAATTTCTAGGGTTTCGTGATTATATGTTTTAACAGTTTCTACAAAGTTTTTTGTTTTTTCTGTGTCAGTCGATTGAACAAGTAGGATTGAAGGAATTTTCAATTTATTTATTTTCTTGTTAAGAATAATTTCAGGTTTCATAAAAATAGGTAAGTTATCATCATACTTTTCGATAAAGTATTCACGATTAGTTTCCCATTGCTCATTGGTTTGTCCCACAGATTTATGGGTAATTCTAACGTCAAAAATGACACCGATTTTTACGTTTTGAAGGTAATTCGAGACACAAAAATCTAAATCATAAAAGTGAAAACCTTCAATATCCTTTCCAAAAGGATTTTGTATTTTTGTTTTATTAACTGCGATGAAAACTCCATCAACAATCACAGTAGGGATTATTTCATTAACCCAATTTTTACAATATTTTGATTCCCAACGTTTACCATCACTTTCGTGGTTTACAATGCCAACCATTTTCGACGGGTCTTCCCACCATTTACCTGATGCTGGTAAATTTGTAGTTCCTGCCACACCAAGAATTCCGTAATCAGATTCTTCAAAGTGTTTTACTAATTTTCGTGCCCATGATTTTGTATCGAACATAATATCGTCATGACAAAGAAGAACGATGTCATTTGAAGAATCTTGAAGTGCTCTATTATAAATTTCAGTTAAAGAATATTCTCCATTATTCTCATAAGGAAGGATTTCTATGTTTTTTAAACCTGATGTATTTTGAATTTGTTGTACAAATTTTTCGTCAATTTTTCTTGTGCTGAATGCTACTGTAACCATAATTAAATTCCTGTTGAGCCGAAGCCGTTATTATTTCTATCTTTATTTTGAAAGTCTTTCACTTTCGTAAGTTTTACTCTTGAACCTGGGAGCACAGGACATAAAACTGCCTGTGCTATTTTTTCACCGCGATTTATAGTATGGGAAACGTTGTCCATGTTTATAAGAATGACTTTTATTTCCCCTGTATATCCCTCATCAACTGTACCTGGTGTATTTAGAACCGTTATACCTTTATTAATTGCTAATCCACTTTTTGGACGAATTTGGATTTCGTAATTTTTTGGAATGTTGAAGAAAATTCCTGTACTTACAAGGCATCTACCAAACGGGGATAAATGTACTTCTTCATTTGCTCTTAAATCAATACCAGAATCTGTAGGATATGCATAACTTAATTCTACGTTGTCAGACTTATCGACGTATTCCAATACCACTTTCATGTTTTCAAAATCTTTTAGAATATTGTCAAATGATGAATCATCAATACCTAAAGAAGACAAAACATCTTCAGGAGTGGAGTTCTCAGAGATGTTACGAAGCTTGTTCAGTAACTTAGCGGTGTCTTTAATATTTTTTAGTTTGTTAATCATGTTATTCTAATGTATAAAATTTTTGTACAACATTAATTAAAACCTCAACGTCCTTTTCACAATATTTTTCAATTTCATTGAGTTGATTTTTGAACCAATACGCTTCATGAACTTTATTACCGACTACCTCCATATTTTTTGAGGATTCAACACCCATGCACACACACATTAATTCCAAAGAGCCAATAGTAGAAAAACTACCAAACTGCCACAATTCTTTGGTATCAAGTGCTTTAATTTCCCAAGGTTTTGTATCGTGAGACGGAAGTATGTCTGCCGGTTTAATTCCATTTATAATCATCCTTTTTGCTAAAACTGGTATATCGAATCCTTTCGCATTATGTCCACAAAGGTAAAATCCAAGTTTACCTATTTTTTTCAAAAGGTAATTCAAGTCTTTAAGGATTTGTTTTTCATCGTCGCCACTGAAACTTTGCATCTTTATTTCACCTTTAGGATCAACATACCCGACACTGATACAAACTACTTTTAAAAATTCAGCTACTAAAGCAGCTTTGTTATAAAACATTATGTCTGCACCTTCACCTTGATGTTCAGGAAACCTTTTTTCGAACCAATCAAGATAATTTTCGAACTGATAAGAAAGAGCGGGGTGATTTTGTTTGAAAGTTGGAAAATCTTTTTCCAAACCCACGGTCTCTATGTCAATAAATAAAATTTTTGTTATTGGTATGTTTATCATTTTAAAAGTGATTTATAAAGTTCTGCTCTATTTTTGGTTACAATTCTTAAATCATATGTATCTTTTACGGTTTCGTATAGTTTTTGTCCTAAATCGTATGCCATATTCGGATTGTCTATCAATAGTTTAATATTTTTATACCAATCATTGTAATTTTTGTACTCATTTACTAAAAGGGCATTACCATCAGTAAATTTTTTACTAACGTAAGCACTTTTCAAATCAACAGTATACGGTCCAAAGTCAGATGCTATTATGGCTTTTTTGTAAAATCCTGCTTCAATTACCTTCAGTTGTGATTTAACCTTGTTAAAAATGTGACTTTTAATTGGTGCTAAAGATACATCAAACTTTGAATAATTTTTTGCGTAAGACGTAACAGGACGAGTCCATACTCTTTGATAGTATTCGTCGGGAAAACTAATACTATTATCCTCTTTGAATTTCATTAAAAATTCTTTATACTCTGGCGACATCATGGAATGGTTAGATGTGACAATTTGTTCATATTTATACCATACAGTTTCCAATGGTTTGATTGGACGACTCTTTTGTTCTCCTGTTTGTGCATTTATTTCAGTCATAGAACCTCTCGTATCGAATCCGCAAAGGTATAATTGAATTTTATCTTGATATGGTTTGAGTCTATCGAAGGTATTTCCAAAAAGTTCTAAGTCGTGCAAGTGAGATGACCCTCCAAGCCACCCAAATCTCAATTTATCAGAAGGGGTTGTGGGTTCTTTGAATTGACTTTCATCTGGATTAATTGAATTTGGAATAACAAAAACATTTTTGTTTATCTTTGAAATTTCCTGAGCAAATAAAGAAGTGGTGGTTGTTACATACTTAGCCACCTTAATATTATTTTTGATTTTTTCAAAAAGATTATTTTGAATAACTAATTGATGTGCGGGATGTTCCCGAGTTGGTAACCAATAATCGTCAATATCGAGTATTGTAACGATACCTGCATTATTTAATTTTTGAATAACCGCACTCGATTTTTCGTAATCCGGATTGAGAGTTCTGTGAAAATGAACAATTTGATATTTTTTCCAATAGTTCATATCATCCATCTTTGGATCGTAGTCAATATCTACGTGGAACTCATCAGGGTAAAGATTTTGTAAAAATATGTGTGGTTCCACCGATCGGAACTTCCCAACGCCTGTTCTGTCAGACGGGAGCACTAATACATTGATTTTTTCCATTAATGTGAATTTGTAAAATTATAACAAATTCAATGGAACAAAAAAAGGGTTATTGAATTTTTTTGATAGATGTTACTCTTCCTTCAAAAATATGTTTTCCAACCTTTAGTTCGAGTCTTTCGTTAGCTTTGGTTGTTGATTCTGTTATTACACCCAAACTTTTCAATTCTTCTTTCACCACATCTTTGATTGTGTCTCTAACTGTATCCCTAATCATATTTCTTAATTCGTTCATATTGAAATTAGATGTCTGAGAATTTTGAGGACTGTTTGTTGGTTTTTTGTTTTCATTCATTAACCTTGACGCTTTCTCAACTAAATCATCCGAAAGTGTTGGTCCATTTAATGATGGCTGAACAATTGGATTTTCAATCATTAATTTTTTTATCTCGTCAGGTAATCGAGAATTCATTACCCTAGACTGATCGTAGGGTTGACTTACATTTATAGTTTGTTGTATCGGTGCGGTTGGCTGTTCAATTAAGGATTGAGAGTCAGAATAATTTACAGATTCTGGCACGTCGCCAACTACCTGTCCTCTAGGTATTCTGTCATGGGCTTCCATTACTTTTTTTGCCATGACTAATTTTTGCATCAAATCACTCATATTTTTAAAATTTTGCGTTCAGAATTACTCTTGTCATACTTTTATCACCTGTTGGATTATATCCAGGTCGTGGACTATTAAATTTCTCCAAAGTTGGTTTGAAAGTAAAGATTTTATCGACTCGGAAAAGTCTCCACCCAGGTAATGGTTGTTCACCTATTCTTGCGGTGTGTGAGGCACCTTCCTGATCCCAAGCTCTGAGTACTACATTCCCTCTTTTACTGTAACCAACACAGACAGGTTCGATAGTTCGCAAACCTTTACCACCCGGCTCGTCCCCATCATAATAGATAGTAACTACCGTTTTTTGTTGAATAGCATCTTGAATATCCTTCAAGGATGCAATTTCGGTGATTAAAGATTTTAAACTACCAACTAATCTCACTGATTCACACTATAGTATGGTTTATCCGGATTGTATTTATTTACAACGATATCTGATTTTCTTTCGATGATATCAGTCTTGGTACCTGCGTTGTAATTGTAGATATCTAAATCACCACCAGTACCTCTTCCAATTTCATCACCGTTTGCTAGTGCCGCTGAATTTACGGGTGAATATTCATTAGAGGTGTCAGAAAAATCGTTTCTTGCAAAAAGTTTTCTTCTTTCAGCTTCTGCAATTTTAGACAATTCATTGTCTGGTTGGGAAAAATCTAATTGATCTGATTGTTGTGCCATTATAAAATAGTTTGCATTAATTCGTTTATTTTTTTGATGTTTTCGGTAACTGACGTGTCGAATTTGTTTATACCTTTTTCGTGTCTGTCATGAGGGTTAACGATAGCATTTTTCTTTTCGTGATTACGTATGAATTGATTACTCATACCGGTATCATGTTTAGTTTGTTTTCCTGTCTCTAAGGTATTTCTCCAATGATTCAATACATGATCACACCAACGGTTCATACGATCACCACCATTTAAAATGAAAGGTGCGTCTTCTTTTTTTCCTGCATATGAATCGAACCAATTTTTCATTCTCTTCAATTGTTGATAAGTGACGAACCCATTTTCTCTGAGTTCTTTGTTTCTGTTGTGTCCTTCAACATTTGCATCACTTTCTAAAGCAGAAAAAGATTGCTCCAAGTGTTTCATTAGAGATTCAGGGAGTTTAGCCTTTCTATCGTAAAGTGTCTTATTCACCTTTCATCATTTTTAATAATTCATTGGGAGAAAAACCTTCTTTTTTTGCTAACTTAAGAACAGATTTAATATTTCGTTTCAGAATATCAGATGGTTCTTGTGTTTTTTGTTTGAGTTCCTTTGTGTCTGATTTAGAAGTCACCAAATCCTCAATAATTTTTTTTATTTCTTCTTCACTCAATTCTTTTTCTGTCAAACGTTGAGTTACTACGAAATTTTTCTTTTTTTTGATGTCTTTTGGTGTTTTTGCATCCAAATTAAAAGTTTTACCAAATCCTTCACATCTTTGTTTTGCCGAATCTTCATCCAGTCCCATTTCCTTTACTAAGTATTTTACACACTCTTCTGCTGTTAAATCTTTGGTTTCCTCATACCCAAAAGCATCACTCATGTCCACTTCTTTCAACTCACTTTCATTATAATACCTTCTAAATCCTCTTGTCCACGGATCTTGAGGTGTTCTAGCCATTGCAACTGTTTGATCCATAGTTTTCTTTGGAGTCATTTTTGGATCGAGGATTGGAATTTTAGAACTTGTAAAAGTCCCATCATAATCTATGAGTTCTTCCAATTCTTTTTTCTTGGTGTGTTTCAAAAAAGTCTTATGGGACTCACATGGCATAAATTTATCACCATGTTTGTGAGTACCCTCACATCCAATTTTTTCAGCTTTTGATAATGCTTCTTTTTCTGTTGCAAAAAGAAATGATTTCATGAATATCTTTATTTTCCTATAAATACAACAAAGATGGTATTTATCAATAAAAACCATTGAATGGCGTCTCAGAATATAAACAACTATTATTTTAATAGGTTCGATTTAAGGAACACTTTTTACTCCTACAACGATATTTTTTTAGTTTCGGACGAAAAAGATTATGATACTGAGGTTGTTTTTTCTTCAGAACTAATTGCGTATAACGATGGAGATAGATTACCTGTATATCTTGATTTCAATTCGAGTGGTTCTTCCCAACAGTTAGAAATACAATATGGAGATTTCAAATCGGGTGATACCGTAGTATCATTGAATTACTACAATCCACTCAATTTAGATTTAACTTGTTTAAGTGCATTCACAGGTACTTGTGACGTTGGACTTGTAGCCACCGACAATGGTTTATATACAAAAATGTCAGGTGAGACTCTGTTTTATTCTATGGGTATTAGAGATGATTATAAATTTCATCCTTATTACTACGATAGAAGATTTAAAATGCACCCAATTACGGGATACACCGAAAGTCCAAATGTACGTTTTTCAGGAAACACAGACAGAACTTTATACAATATAGTATCGGTTACAGGCACTACTGAAGGTGTTTATCGTGAGCTTTTTGGTGGATTTTACCAAGGATTCTACAAACTTTACGGATATGATTATGAAGTTTTCCCCGAAAGAGTTAATAAGGGATGGACTGTGGAAATGCTTTTAAAACCGAGAATTGCTGGTATGTACCCACCTGTTTCGGGTGAGACTACTTTAAATTCAGTTTATCCCAACAATTCGAACATTTTCTTTTATTTTGGTACCAGAGCCGAAGACAAATATTATCATTATGCCTCAGGAATCTCACAAACAGATTCAGGTTATACTAGAGTGACTGAACATCTAGGTTGTATAAGAACTTGTGGGTGTGCGGACACAGCAACAACAACTTCTGATTGTTATCAAGTCTATCCGCAATCAGCATATACAGTTACTCACTTTGGTGGATGTTGTGACTGCCCAACTGAAGAACCGGTACCGCCTAAAGATGCAAAAATCGACGTGTTATCAAACGCTTTAGCGTTAAGATTTTCGGGTGACCCGTGTAACCCAAAATTAGGAGTAAGATACATCAAGTATACTGGTGATTGTGTTACCACGGGGGTTTGTGAAACTAGTGGATTAACATACACAACAGGTTATACTATAGATGAAGTTTATTCTTCAAGAGGTATATATGATGATTGTGATTTTCCGACTGGTGAGTGTGCCGATAGGTGGGTGCAGATTGATGTTGTTTTTGACAGATATCTCACAATTGATGGTTGTGATTTACTGAACTTGGGCGGTTTAGGAGATTTGAGAAGAATGACATACACATCTTCTACGTTCAACGCTTCCGTAAATTTAATAAGTCCACCACAAACACACCCTGGTGCACCACACGAAAAAGAAATAGAAGTTATTGAATTCACTCGTAGATGGGAAGATGATTTGGATTACAGACTTGGAAGATTAATGTTCTATGTCAATGGTTATCTTTTCATGGTTGTTGAAAATTTTGAAGAAATTATTCCAAGAGAACTAAATACCCTCAAAGAAAAACAAGTTGGTGTACCCTTCAACATTTCTTGGGGAGGAGGTTCTTTGGGGTTGAGAGAAAGTTTAATTTTTTCAGGGTGTAACCAACCTTACGGACCGTACATTCAAGACCCTGAATTGATGCCAAATTCAACTTTATCAGGGACAAGTCTCTCTGCCTTAACAACTGACATATTAATTGAACCTAATTTTGCGGGAACCTTCGACGGTGCAATTTCTCAATTTAGGATGTATGTTGAACCATTATCTGCACCTCAGATACAACATAATTTCAGAATACTTAAAGATACTTTTAATCTATTTGATTTTTGGTGTGTGAACTGCACAGATGTAGTTGATGTGTGTGATTTTGATTTTGAGTTTATTAAATCATCACCAACACCAACTCCGAGTGTTACTGCGACGCCTACACCAACATATACACCAACACAAACAACAACACCTACTCCAACTGAGACTCCAACTCAGACGGTTACTCCTACACAAACACATACACCTACACAAACACATACACCCACACAAACAACGACACCCACACCAACTGAGACTCCAACTCAGACGGTTACACCAACTAATAGTTTGACACCAACAAATACGCCCACCCTTACATCTACTCCCACAAATACATTAACACCAACACAATCAGTTACACCATCAGTCACTGCAACAGAAACGCCAACTAACACTCCAACTACAACTACGACTGTAACTCCATCTGTAACTCCATCTTTAACACCGACAAATACACCAACCATAACACCTTCAACTTCAAACCCACTTGACGGTGCATATTACTATATCTCAGCAAATGAATACGACGTTTGTTATGGTACGGTTCCTTCAGATATTATATATGGGCAAGACGGGTTAAACGTTGGACAAATCTTGTATCAAGATGCTGCGGCTACGGATCCTTACACAATTGCAGAATTGCAAGCCTTGTTATCGACAACTGCAACAACTTTTTATGTTAGAGAGATTTCAGGTGGTGATGTTTTCACAATTACGGATAATGGTAGTGGAGATGCTTTGGCTCAGTCCCAATCCCCTTGTGTTTCTTTGACTCCGACTCAAACACCTACGCCGACTCCGACACCGACTTTAACAATAACGCCCACACAATCAGTGACTCCAACACAAACCTCAACTCAAACGGCAACTCAAACTGGAACACCTACACCAACAAATACTTCGACTCCGACTAACACACAAACACCAACCAACACTCAGACTCTAACAAACACTCTGACTCCTACAAACACTCAGACTCCAACAAACACTCTGACTCCTACAAATACTCAAACACCAACAAATACTTCGACTCAAACTACAACTCCTACTCCAACACAATCAATCACTCCTTCAGTGACTGAAAGTCCTGCAACGACATTGAGCCCAACTCCAACAAACACACCAACCCCAACAAATACTTCAACTCCTACACCAACCGCAACTCCAACACAAACGGAAACTCCTACACAAACATATACACCAACAAATACACCTTCACCTACTATCGCCATTATACCAACCGATCCAACATTGGAAATTTATTACAAGGGAGACTCGGCAACTCAATTTACACCAACACCAAATAGTGGTGATACGTTTAACCAATGGATTGATTCTTCTGCGAATGCCCATAATGCAAATCCAATTGGTGGTGGTAATAAACCACAGTGGTGGGCGAATCAACAGTGTGGTTTGGGTGGAGCATACTTTAATGGTAGTAGTATGGGATTGAGTGTAAACCCATTGACTGATTTACAGTCCAAGGTTGGTGAAACAATTATTGTGGTTGCCAGAACATTCACAACAGCAACAACACAACAATATATTCAAGCAGGAGAAGATGGAAACACTGGTTTGTTAGAAACTTTCGTAAGACAAAGTGGTGGAACTTACAACATAGCGATGGGGGGTGGATTTGCAACTGGTGGACAAGTCACAACAGGTACTACAATAATTTCTGCGGTATTTGATGGTACACAAACAGGAAATACAGACAGACTGAAGTTTAGACTAAATGGCTGTGAACAAACACTAAATTACATCACAAACGTTGGCACTTCAACAAGTC
>Ga0222714_10000195_pt1 | contig 72156 bp, 67 predicted proteins | sample C33_3DmetaG_FD_165048 | JGI IMG/M metagenome (GOLD analysis project Ga0222714, IMG submission 165048) | Estuarine water microbial communities from San Francisco Bay, California, United States - C33_3D | ecosystem: Environmental > Aquatic > Marine > Unclassified | place: USA: California...
CAAAAGTCAAAGAAGAATATATGGGTTGGGAATATACTACCAGTGAAGAAGATTATGGTGATGTAATGAAACTATCACATGTCGCTAAAAAGGGCGACGAAGAAGTAGATATAGATTGGAGCCCATACAGCAAGATGAAAGATGAAGAATTTAAATTATGGCTAGACTTAGGCATGCCTACACGCAAAGATGTGAATAGCGTTGGACCGTTAGACATGGATGACTTGAAAAAATTAGCGATGGCTAAAGGTGTATCAAACTTAGATCCTAAACTAGCGAAGGCGGGGATGTAATGGACGAGCTAGAAGAGATTAAAAAACTAGCTGGCATCAACGAATTCAAAGGATATCAACCTTGGCAAGGCAGTAACGTTTCTATAACTGGTAACGAGAAACAGCAGTTAGAGAAGAAGCATAAAATCAAACCAGGAACACCAGAGTGGTTCAAGCTATGGTTTTCCAAACCTTATCTTACAGGAGAGAAACCAATATGATTACTATAACTGATTCTGCTGTTAAAAAAATCAGAGAAATCATAGAAGAAGAGAACGATCCTAACATCAAGGTGCGTATGTTCGTGCAAGGTGGCGGATGCTCAGGTTTCCAATATGGATTCACCCTCGATGACGAGGGAGTACAGGACGGTGACTTTGACATAGAGAAAGACGGTGTTCATATCTTAGTTGATGGTATGAGCAGTCAATATGTCCAAGGTGCCGAGGTGGATTACACAGAAAGCGTGACTGGTAGCCAGTTCGCGATCCGTAATCCAAATGCGACTACTACGTGTGGTTGCGGTTCATCATTTAGCGTATAAAGGAGAAGATTATGCGTAAATTTAGTATGTTCTGGATCATAGCCAGTATGTTTGGTGCTTCAGCATTCGCGGCAGAAGGTGTTACGCCTCGCGAAGTCGAAGAAGAGAAACGTACAGAAGCACGCTGTGAATCCTGGAAGAAGGAAAGAGGCAACAAGTATGCCAAAGTTCCTGGTTCCAGACTGGTATGTGCTGATAAAAAAGAAACCAAGAAGTAACAGGTTTCTTCTCTAATGATGAAAAAACTATATCTTTTATTTTTGTTCTTTTTTTCCGCAACAGCATTGGCTGATGCGAACCCAGAGATATGGCCCTATACCAAAGAGCTATTGTTTGGAGAGAGACAGGTACAAGATGTAGATACCTTAGAGCTAAGTATAACGGGACCTGTTAGGGCATCAAGCGGTGCGCAGGTCCCCGTAACTTTAGCCGTAAATACAGATAGATTCGTGAGACTATATCTAGTCATAGATGCTAATCCTCATCAACACGCAGGAACATTCTATCTCACAGAATACACCAAGAAAACTGAGATCAGCACACGCATAAGGATGGAGACTGACAGTTTCGTTAGGGTGGTGGGAGAGACCGCAGACGGCGAATTATATATGCACGCTGTCGCTATAAGAGCCAGCGGTGGATGCTCAGGTTATATGGATGTACATGATCCAGAGCTTACCAAGGATCTAGGTAAGATATTATACAAGAAAAAAGACAATGAACAGGTTACTAGGATCAAGCATCCTATGTTCACCGGATTACAGAAAGATTTAGATTCAGGAGGATATATCCCTGAATGGACCATCAAGACTATAACTTGGCAGGACGGTGACAAAGTCATACTAAAAGCCGTGACTAATATCAGCATCAGCCAAGACCCTTACATTAAATTTACATACGATGGCGATGTAACCGTAAGCGCCACTGACACTAAAGGAAACGAATTTACACAATGAGAGCGAGTGATTTAGCGTTACCTAAAGGAATGAAAGTCTATCTAGATATGGACGGTGTCCTAGCAGACTTTTTCTCTGAGTACGCTAAACTAGCAGGCGTGACTTCATACAGAGAGATTCCTCCGGCCAAAGCAGATCCTACATTGAACAAGATGATAGGCACTGATTTTTTTGACAAGTTATCTAAGTTTCCATCAGCAGACAAACTAGTAGATATCGCTGTAGAAGCCGCAGGCAGTTACGGAATCATTTCTAGCCCATTGAGAGGAGATTTCGAGAACTCTGCTCTAAACAAGAAAAAATGGGTCAAGAGAGAACTAACACCACAACCAACTGAAGTGTATATCACTCCTAACAAAGCCAAATATGCTATAGGTCCAGATGGTATGCCCAATGTACTCATAGATGACAGAGGGACTAACATAACCGCTTGGGAAGCCGCTGGTGGTATTGGCATCAAATATCAAGCTGACGAGAACTCATTAAAGGTAGTGCTTGATGGACTTAAACGTGCTAGGAGAGTGGGTAGTGGTGCTGAAAAACTAGAACCACAAAATCTAGTCAGTAAAGATAGAGGTGGAAGTACTGCCATCGCCACTGACGATGAAGAAACTAAAGAAAGCATCTATCAATTGAAAGACGCTGTGCCACAGCCAGGACCTAGCTCTGGTGCTCCTACGAAATTCGCTCCAGGCACGGAGATTGAAACTAAAAAGATGACAGCCAAAGAAATCATATCTTCTATACCAGATGTACCGTATTACAATAATGTAGTGGATGATTATGATGCCAAAGATTTTGGTTGGGATGTTACCAAAAAAGTCATTGAGTATGCCAAGTATCTCAAGCAACATCCAGAAAGTCTAAAAAAATTACCTCCTATACAGGTGTTGAATGGTAAGTTCAAAGATGGTGCCCATAGAGTTTCTGCGATATGGTTATTGCAACAGAGGATGGACAGCAAGAATCCTCTATGGAGTAATGCTAAATTAGATGTCCAATTCGTCGAGGAAAGTGTTGGAGAAAACTTCGCGGATGGTAAGGTAAAAGGCAAGAGCCGTCCAGGACGTGTAAAGAAGGCTGGCGCCAGTTGTAAAGGTAGCGTGACTGACTTGAGAGCAAAGGCAAAAAAGTATAGCGGTGAGAAAGGTAAAATGTATCACTGGTGCGCCAATATGAAAGGTGGTAAGAAGTGATATGTGGAACCTATACGAAAGTAAATTCTATCGTTGGCTAGATGCTGACAAAACAGGCAATCGTTGGGAATGGTTTGGAATGATATTGTTTGTAGCGGCATTAGTCGGTTATGGAGTTATCGTTTGGTGGATGGAATCATCCGCTATCTAAACAACGCTAGATAAATACAATACTATGAAGATTAACGAAATATTATCAGAATTAAAAAATTTACCTAGACAGTTGAAAGACCCTGAGACTGAAGTTTTAGTCGTCGATAAACAAGGTAAAACCATCGTTATTGACAAAAAGGATCAAGACGAATACCTAGCTAAAGGTTGGAGCCTAGCAGAATCTGCTACAGCAGGTGCTACATCATCAGCTAGTATAGCTACTGTTGCTAATCCTCACATCAGCCCAGGATCAGCACGCGGTAAGAAGAGCTATATAGGTGATCCACGCACAGGACGTAGTGGAACTAAAGCACCTCCACAGCCAAAAGCTAAGAAAATTAAACCAACAGACAATGCGCTAGACATGGATGTAAGTATCTTTGGCGCACCACTAAAAAGATAAATAGATATATGGACCACGAAATCATTAAAAAAGACGATCATGAAGCTAAAATGGCACGTGCTGATTTATATAAGTTAGCTCAGTATTCTGCTAAATTGTTTAAAATGATCGAAGAAAACGAAGAACTAGATGGTTGGGTGCAGAGCAAAATCACTAAAGCCAGCGATTATATTTCTTCAGTTTATCATTATCTCGAATATGAAAAAATGCAACACGATAGCATGGAATCTGCACCGCAAGATGTAGAGGAAAGCATCAAAGAATCTATTAAGAAAGATTTACAAGAGAAGTGGAGCGAGAAATATAAAAGCTCTATCAACTGTAATAACCCCAAAGGATTCAGCCAGAAAGCCCACTGCGCTGGACGTAAAAAATAAGGAATCATCAACATGGACTTTAAAGACATCATCAACAAAGTAGCTGAGCTTAACGACGAAGTAGAATACGTTAAGGCACCTGAATTAGAAAAAGCACCTCAATTAAACGAGGATCAAGAACTTCGTATGTTAGCAGGACTAAAACCACTAACAGAATCTGCTGTAAAAGAAATCGTTACAGAAGCTGAAGAAGTGGTAGCAGAACTTGACAATATGCAGACTGGTGAAAAGAAAAAATCTGCTACAGGTGGTACTATCGAAAAGACTGCTACAGGCTACAAACACCACGGTAAGAAATATGGTGGTTCAGCAGATGATGAAGAAAAAGATAAAGATGATGACATGGATGAAGCTGTAGAGTCTGAAGAAGAAGTAGTTGATGAAGCTTCTGAAGCACAGAAAAAAGCACGTGAAAAATTCATGGCTATGGTAAAGGGCAAAAAAGCAGAAAAAGATGATAAAAAAGAAGAGTCTGTTAAAGAAGCTAAAAAAGCAAAACCAGATTTTTTAGACATGGACAAAGATGGCGATAAAAAAGAGCCAATGAAGAAAGCACTCAAAGACAAGAAAGATAAAAAGACTGATGAAGGTGCTTGCAAGTCTAAAAAGAAAATGAAAGAAGGTAAGTACAAGTCAGACGCACAACGTAAAGCTGTTCATGCTAACAAAATGAAAAAAGAATCAGTTAATGAGTCAGCAGATGATGTGTTATCATTCCGTGAAATGGCTAAATTAGTCAAAGAAAGCGGTGGTCAGCAACGCATTGATGCTACAGACACAGCACTTTGGACATGGGCTAAACGTGTAGCTGGTAACAAATTCGAAGACAAAACACGCCAAGAAGTGTACGCAGGCTTAGTATATGAGCGCATGGGCGGACATTTTGACATGGTAGATGTGTTAGCTGAACAGCAAGACTAACTTTACCAAAATATCCAAAAAGCCAGTTAAATCATTGACTGGCTTTTTTTATGGCTGTATAATATAGTGTATAGGAGAATATAATTATGGCAAGAATGTATGGACCAGAAGAAAAAGCAAAACTTGATAACTTAATCCGCGAGGGATCTACAGTGTTCCGCGAAGTGGAGGATCTACAAGAAGGCTTGAAAGAAACAGTTAAAGCGGTAGCAGAAGAACTACAGCTTAAACCAAGTATCATCAACAAAGCTATCCGTATCGCACACAAAGGCGATTGGCAGGCACACGAAGAAGAGTGGCAAGAGATCGAAGGCATCTTAGGTATAACTAAGAATCTGCCTGGTGATGATGCAACGAGTTAAGGATTTTTGGTTAGACAGTTATCACAGTGATAAGATAGCGTTTGGTTTTGAACTAACCAGTTTTATCACTACCGTAGCAGGTAGCCTTACGCTAGCTCTACAAGCAGTAAATCCTGATATGCTGGTAGTGTATCCAATGTTTTTCGTAGGTAGCGTAACGGGCGCTTATGCGTATCTTAGACGTGGTATAGCGTGGCCCTTGATGTTAACTACATATTTTGCTATAATAAATGTATTCGGGTTTGGCGTTGCGGCGCATTGGTGGTAATAAATAGATTGAAGAAGGTACTATCAGCCATAAATGATGTTTTCGGTATTTGTGAGCCCTAAGTCACATATTAAGGAGATAAATGAGTTACGTAGATGCATTCTATGATCGTGATCAGGATATGATCAATGTCGTTGAGAGAGACGACAAAGGTAAAAGACATTTCAGAGAATATCCAGCACGACATCTTTTCTATTACAAAGATCCAAAAGGTAAGTTCCAATCAATCAAAGGTGAACCTCTCACACGTGTAACCTGTAAGAACGTAAAAGAACTACGCAAAGAGCTGGCTATACAGAGCAACAAGGAACTATACGAATCCGATATCAATCCAATTTATCGCTGTTTAGAAGACAACTATCTTAATGTAGATGCTCCAAAACTAAACGTAGCGTTTTGGGACATCGAGGTTGACTTTGATCCTGAGCGTGGCTATGCGGCTCCAGAAGATGCTTTCATGCCGATAACTGCTATCACTGTACATCTACAATGGATGGACACGTTGGTAACATTGGCTTTACCTCCTAAGACACTTTCGATGGAAGAAGCGACTAAACAAGTCGAATCTTTTCCAAACACCATGCTGTTTGAGCAAGAAGCTGATATGTTAGAAGCATTCTTAGATCTCATAGAAGACGCTGATGTATTATCAGGTTGGAACAGCGAAGGCTTTGATATGCCATATACTGTAAACCGTATCATTAAAGTTTTAAGTAAAGAAGATACAAGGCGTTTGTGTTTATGGGATCAATATCCTAAGAAACGTGAATATGAAAAATATGGGAAACTATCTCAAACCTATGATCTAATGGGACGTGTTCATATCGATAGTTTAGAACTATATCGAAAATATACCTATGAAGAAAGACATACCTATAGATTAGATGCTATCGGTGAGATGGAGATTGGTGAGAACAAAACAGTCTATGAAGGAACATTGGATCAATTATACAACAACGACTTCAAGACATTCATAGAATACAACAGACAAGACGTGGCACTGTTGGACAAGTTGGATCAGAAACTTAAATTTATCGACTTAGCAAATACCATCGCACACGAGAATACTGTTCTCATACAAACAACAATGGGTGCTGTTGCTGTTACAGAACAAGCGATTATCAACGAAGCACACAGACGAGGTATGATAGTTCCTAATAGAATAAGACGTGAGCCTGGTAGTGAGCCTGCGGCAGGTGCCTATGTTGCTTATCCTAAGAAAGGCATCCACGAATGGATCGGTTCTTTAGATATTAACTCACTGTATCCGTCGGCGATTCGGGCACTTAACATGGGTCCAGAAACTATCGTAGGACAGCTAAGACAAACCGGAACTAAAAACTTAATCGAAACTGAAATGGCCAAAGGTAAATCTTTCGCTAATGCTTGGGAAGGTAAGTTTGGTAGTTTAGAATATGACGCTGTGATGGAAAAAGAAGTCAGCAGAGAAATTACTATCGACTGGGAAGAGGGCGGAGAAGATACTCTCAGTGCCGCACAGGTCTATGATTTGATATTCGAAAGCAATCAACCTTGGATGTTATCAGCGAACGGTACTATCTTTACCTATGAAACAGAAGGTATCATACCAGGTTTGCTTAAGCGTTGGTATGCAGAGCGTAAAGAAATGCAGACTAAACTGCGTGAATGTATCAAAGCGGGTAACAAGATCGAAGAAGAGTATTGGGATAAGCGACAGTTAGTTAAGAAGATTAACTTAAACTCACTGTATGGTGCTATCTTAAATCCAGGCTGTCGTTTCTTTGATAACCGTATTGGACAATCAACTACATTAACTGGTAGGCAGATCGTTAAACACATGACTTCTAAAGTTAATGAAATCATCACAGGAGAATATGAGCATACAGGTAAAGCGATCATATACGGTGACACTGACTCTGTATATTTTTCTGCTTATACTACACTTAAAAAAGAAATCGAGGCAGGTAATATTCCTTGGGATAAAGACAGTGTTACTACGCTTTATGATAATATCGGTGAAGAAGTTAATAGCACATTCATTAAGTTTATGCAAGATGCATTCCATTGTCCTAAAAACCGAGGTGATGTTATCAAAGCAGGTAGAGAGATAGTAGGTGTTAAAGGTCTGTTCATCACTAAGAAACGTTATGCTGTGTTAGTATATGATCAAGAAGGCAAACGATTTGACGTAGATGGAAAAAATGGAAAGATCAAAGCTATGGGTTTAGATCTCAAGCGTTCAGACACTCCTGTGGTTATCCAAGACTTCTTAAGCAAGGTATTAGAGCGTGTACTAGCAGGTGGACAGAAAGATGAAATCTTAGATTACATCACAGAATTCCGTGGTGAATTCAAAGGACGTCCGGGTTGGGAGAAAGGATCACCTAAACGTGCTAACAAGATCACAGAATATCAAGCCAAAGAAAAACGTGCTGGTAAAGCAAACATGCCAGGACATGTACGTGCTAGTATCAACTGGAATACACTGAAACGTATGCACGATGACAAATATTCTATACAGATCACAGACGGTGCTAAAGTTATCGTCTGTAGAGTAAAAGACAATCCAATGGGATTTACTTCGGTAGCATATCCCGTAGATGAGCTGAGACTACCACAATGGTTCAAAGATCTTCCTTTTGATGACGCTACTATGGAAACCACAGTCATTGATGAGAAACTTGACAATCTTATTGGTGTTCTGGATTGGGATATCAGTTCAACAAGGAGTGATAATAATTTTAACAATTTATTTGATTTTGAATGATTTACGGGTTGATTTTTTCCATAGATCTAAATATAATCTTAATATAACATGGAGGCTTCATAAATGAAAGATATTTTACAAGACATCGTATCACACACGCAGAACCTAGGATTCTTGACCACTGTCAAAGTCGTAGGCACTGATGAATCAACAACTGTTAGCTCAATGGCTGACGATCGTTCAGTTATCATGGAAGCGACTACTTCAGCACCATATGCAGATATGCTAGGTACTTTTGGTATGCCGCAGTTACAGAAACTAAAGTATCTGTTAGATGGTAGCGAATACAAAGAGGACGCTAAGATTACTATCACTAACGCAGAACGCAACGGCGAAACTATTCCAGTTGGTATCCATTTTGAAAATAAAGATGGCGACTTCAAGAATGATTACAGATTTATGACTACTGAAGTAATCAATGAGAAGATGAAAACTATCAAGTTCCGTGGTGTTAGTTGGGACGTTGAAGTAGAGCCAAGCATGGCATCAGTACAGCGTTTTAACTTCCAAGCTGGCGCAAACGCAGAGCATCCAACATTCTTAGCGAAAACTGAAGAAGGTAACTTAAAATTTATCTTTGGTGATGCTTCAACACACGGTGGTGAATTTATATTTGCTATGGGTGTAGAAGGCAAACTAGATAGAGGTTGGACTTGGCCAGTGGCACCAATCTTAGCGATATTGAAAGTAGCAGATGTAAACAATACTAAAATGTCATTAAGCAACGAAGGTGCTATCCAAATTACATTAGACTCAGGATTAGCAAATTACAAATATATCATTCCAGCACAGGCGGCCTAAATAACATTATGAAAAAACCAGTCAACTTAACACCATTACAGAAAGACTACGCAGTATACTTACCAGCGATCAGTACTTTCTTCTCAACTTACATATCTAAACAGAGATATAGTGAGTTTGTTCCTAAAGATAGAATGCCACAAGGATTCGATCGTGGTATAGAAGGAATGAACTTCCTTAATGAAGAAGAAGGATACTTTACATACAAGTATGGTTTGTATTCAGCAGGTCATGCACAATTAGATCTAGACAAGACTATGAAAGCAGACTCCATGGTGCAAGAGCGTGACCGTAATAGGACTATGATACTCGGTGACTCAGGCGGGTATCAGGTTGGTAAAGGTGTTCTTAAGTTTGATTGGTTAAATTTCGATGGTCCTGCGGCAAACAAAACACGTGACGATATCCTTAATTGGTTAGAGCTTACAGCAGACTGGAGTATGTTGCTAGACGTTCCGACTTGGGCTTGTGATCATATCCATTCACCTAAGACAGGACTCAAGGACTTCCAGGATTGTTTAGATAAGACACGCTTCAACAACAAGTACTGGTTAGAGCGTAGATTAGGACAAACTAAGTTCTTAAACGTGTTACAAGGCAGTGATTGGGAAACTGCCGAAGCATGGTATGAAGGTGTTAAGGAATTCAGTGATCCTGCTGTTTGGGGTGACAAGGCCTGTGAAGGTTGGGCTATGGGTGGTGCTAATATGTGCAAGATGCCTATCACGCTACGCAGATTGATGACTATGAAGTTCGATGGTATGCTAGAAGGCAAGGACTGGATGCACTTCTTAGGTACAGCACAGTTAGATTGGAGTTGTTACTTAACTTCAATCCAGAGACAGGTTAGAAAACACATCAACGAAAACTTTACAATTAGTTTTGATTGTGCTTCACCGTTTATCGCGACAGCACACGGACTGGTATACACTAACGCACAACACACCTCTAAACGTTGGAGTGTTATCATGGACAAGGCTATGGATAACAAAGCGTTGGCGCAACGTCATGATGTTCCATTCCCATTCGAGAGTGAGATTGGTAGAAGACTAAGCGTAGCAGATATCTGTCACTATGCTCCTGGTATGCTTAACAAGATTGGCAAGGAAGGTAAGACATCGTGGGATAGTTTTGGTTATGCGTTAATGATGGCACATAATGTGTATTGTCATATCGTAGCGGTGCAACGTGCTAACGCTCTAGCAGATATCGAAGCTACATCACACAAACCAGATTGGAGACATTGGCGCAAAGTTAAAGAAGCAGATAAGAGCGATGAGTTCTCAGAATGGGTACCACGCAACATCTTATACTTTAACACATTCATAGAAGAATTGTTCGCTTGTGGTACTAAAGAAGAAGCGTTCGCTATGATTAAAGAAGGCGATAGTTTCTTAAAAGATTTAGAAGGTGCTAGACTAAGAGGTGGAGTTACAAACATTTCAAATTCATTATTCGTCGAAGTTGATGAGCATGGCGATGAAGTAGATGCTTGGGAGGACGACAGAGAGGATAACGAGTTAGACAAACTCGAACATGCTTTAACAGAGGAGGCTTAGGATGTATGAAAAAAAAATTAAACATTTGGAAGATGCACATCAACAACTTAACAAACGTATCGACGGTTTGGAAAAAACAGGCGTGTTCGACGATGTTGAAATAGCTGATTTGAAAAAGAAAAAATTGTATGTTAAAGACTTAATCTTAGAACTAAAGAAAAGAGAACACGATGAAAAGGCAATATGAAACGGGAGAGCAAGAAGAAATAACTTTCTTCACAGGTATAGAGATAGAAAAGACTCCTGCATATGGCAAACAAACATTGTTTGTAGTTGGTGTGCATGATCATCATAAGATATTAGAAATCGCAGGTGAAAACTATTGCGAGCATATCTATTTTGGTGCTAATCAGAGTTTTCCTAAGTTAGATATCCACGATGCGGAAGGTTGGGATCAATGGCAGGAAATGATACACGGATGTCTAGATGCTGATTATTGGTGTACCTTGGATTTAGATGTATGCTGTGCTGAAGGATTAGCTGAATCTGCTCTAGTTAATCACAGACGATTTATTCCACAATTATCAGTTAAACTTCCTTACTTGACACAGCTAGGATATAATGCTACAATTAAGTTAGATGATAAAGACTTTGACGCTACCAATCCAGGTGTATGGTGTCATCGCCTAAATGATTTAACAACTTTTGAAACCTTTACTGATTGGGATCAGTATGGTAAAGACAAGATACTTAAATAGGAGAATATTATGGCTTTAAGAGACGATATGTTACAATCATTAATAGCGCACGCAGAAGGACACATACAGAAACACAAGATGAATGTTGAAGTTTATCTAACTAATCCAGCAGGTATCGGTGACCATCCAGATGTGTTAGAAGCGATAGAAAAAGAATTAAAAGTTATTGCTGAATATCATGATCAACTCGAAGTATTAAAAACTTATTTCTAATATGACAACTAAGATAGAAAAGATAAAAGAACAAGCGAAAAAAATGATATGGGTAACCTTTCGTAAAGAAGGTATCCATTGTTATCCTGCGGCCTTAACAGATCCCAATCTAGCGACAGGTAACGAGTACGATGTTAGTTTCCTAGGGCATCCGCACAGACACATATTCCATTTTAAAGTACAGATCGAAGTATTCCACGATGATAGAGACATAGAGTTCATACAATTTAAACGCTGGTGTGAGAATCTTTATGCTGATGGAGTATTAGAACTAAATCACAAGAGCTGTGAAATGATTTCAGATGATCTATATATAGCGATAGCACAGCGTTATCCAAATAGAGATGTTTGGATTGATGTATCTGAAGATGGTGAGAATGGCAGTTTTATTAGATACAATAGGATGAAACCTCAAAAAATGGTGGTAGTGAAATGATTTTTTTAGTTGATTTAGAAGCGGTAGAATCTAGATATACAGGGCAGTGGAAAACCCACTTACCTAAATTATTAAGGAGCAAAGGACATGACGTTACAGTTATTGAAGGACCTAGTGATATTCCCAGCGCCACTACTCCTGGCGCTTTTCTTAACTTTGGCGGCACTAACATATACAAGGCTAGGCAAGTCGAAGAACTCAGTCGCTTATTTACTAGTGGTAAAGTTAGTAGTGGCGATCACGTTATCTTTACTGATGCTTGGCATCCTGGTATCATTAACTTAAAATACATGAGCGAACTGCTGGGTATCAAAGTAAAGATACACGCACTATGGCATGCTGGCAGTTATGATCCAGCAGACTTCTTAGGTAGATTGATTGGAGATGCTCCTTGGGTGCGTCACACTGAGAAAGCGTTTTTTAATGCCATAGATTACAACTACTTCGCTACTGATTTCCATATCAATATGTTTATAGAAAATCTATTAGGTGAAGACAAGCGCAATGGTCGTATGAGATTTATGAAAGATGATCATATCGTGCGTACAGGATGGCCTATGGAGTATATGGACGATACGCTTACTATGTACAAGAATATGAAGAAGCGTGATTTGATATTGTTTCCTCATCGTATCGCTCCAGAGAAACAGGTTGATATATTCCGTGATTTGAGAGAACAGTTACCTCAATATGAATTTGTAGTGTGCCAAGACACACAATTAACTAAGAATGAATATCACAATCTCTTAGGTGAAGCTAAATTAGTGTTTAGTGCTAATCTACAAGAAACATTAGGTATCAGTGCTTTTGAAGGCGCTATCGTTGGTGCTATTCCTATGGTACCAGATAGATTGAGCTACACTGAAATGTATCCCTCTGAATTTAAATATCCAAGCGAATGGACTATAGATTACAATTCATATAAAGCACACAGGAAAGAAGTATGTGACAAGATAACGGACTATATGGAAAATCATGAAAACTATCAAGTAAGCCTAAATAAATGTGCTGATAATTTAAGTAAAGATTTTTTCAGCTGTGACGGAATGTTAGAAAAATTAAATGACTAGAACTTTATTCATAGGTGATAGTCACGCTTCGGGTTATTTTGAAGCTAATGGAAAAGTAAACTTTTGGCAAGACAATAACTATGCTGAAAGTTATTCTAAATTACACAAAAAATCTGTAGTAATATATTGCCAACCGGGAGGTACTTGGTTAAAATATCCTCAATGGATACGTTGGTGTTTAGACAAATACAATGATATAGATGAAGTTTGGGTACAAAGCACCTATTGGAATCGTTGGGTAATGGGTGCTAATCGAAATGCTAGTAGTGGTGAAGATATTACTCCAGAAACATTTGTTGATTTTAGTTCACCTAAAACAGAAAATATAGATAGATATACCGATCATAGGATTTCTGAAGATGCTAACTTTGTAGAAACAGTGGAACAAGTACGTCCTAGCTTAATGGAAGATTTCAAAGGTTTTACTTTTGAAGACAATAACACCAAAGAAGATTGGCAACCGTTCCATGAAAAGTATACCTATACTAAGTTATGGCACGAATTAGCTACACATATACAATACAGAGAATATTGTTTAAATTTGTTCGCTATAGATAATATGTTAAGCAAAAGAAAAATCAAATGGTTCCTATGGACTATTAATAATAGAATGTTTGTTCCAAAGAATTTAAATTACTACGGCAAGTTAGAAAATGTAACTAGAGCAGATCTATCTGCAGAAGAATGGTTTAAAAGAAATAAAAATTTAGAAATAGAAAAACTTACAATAGACGGAGAACATTATCCAAAAGAAATACACGATATGATAGCAAAAGAATATTTTTCATATGTTAGGAAATTATCATTGACAAAGTTTTAAATAACAGGTATAATATTATTATTAACGGCAATCCTCTGCCTCAACATCGGAGAAAAAAGTATGTCAGTAGAAAGTAAAATAGATTGGTCAGAACAAGATGCACTGGTCCCAGTCAGTGAAATAATCGTAAACAGAATTAAACAAGATGGTGGTAGATATTGGGCAGGTGATAACATATCAAAATATATTACTGATGCTGAGAAAAAACCATTGATTGATGAAATCACAGGAAAATTTGAAGGTGTGTTAGATAGTTTAATCATTGACAGACACAATGATCCAAACTCAAAGGGCACTGCTCGTAGGCTCGCTAAAATGTATATCAACGAGATTATGGCAGGCAGATACGAACCTGCTCCAGATGCTACTGCTTTCCCTAATGATGGTCCAGGTGCTTACAAAGGTATGTTGGTAGTTAGAAGCGAGCTACGCAGTATTTGTAGCCATCATCATCAACCAGTGGCTGGTGTAGCATACATTGGTATTATTCCTAATGGTAAGGTTATTGGACTATCTAAATACACACGTATCGCACAATGGTGTGCGAGGAGAGGCACTCTACAAGAAGAACTATGTAATGACATAGCTCGTGAGATTAAAAAGGCGACTAACAGCAAGCACGTTGGTGTTTATATTCAAGCGACACACGGTTGTTGTGAAAACAGAGGCATTATGGCACATTCAAGTTTAACACAGACTACAGTATTAGAAGGCGCATTCAAAGATGACTCCTCAGTACGTAATGAGTTCTTTGATGATATCAAACTACAGCAAGAATTTGCTCCACGATAATGTTTAAGCCACTACGAGATGATTTGATGGTACAGCAACAGGTTTCCAACAGTTGGGAACACTTCGTTGGTGTTATCATGTTGAATCAGACAGGACGCAAGCCTGTCAAGACGGTGCTTCCAGAGTTCTTATATTGGTTTCCACAACCTAAGAATCTATTAGAAGCAGATGAAGAGTTCGTAAAAAGCATCATCGCTCCATTGGGTATGGTTAATGTCCGCTACAATAGATTGATAGGCATGAGCCGTGACTACTTGACTTGGGACGGAAATGATGCTACAATGTTATACGGAATAGGCAAATATGGATCAGATTCTTATGAGATTTTCTACAAAAATAATTACTTTACTCGGCCAACTGACAAAGAGCTTAAGAGATATTTGGAAGAAGAAGTTTTCCCTAATATTGAGTTTGCTTGAGAAATTAGGCAGGAAAAGAGTAATCTACGACAGAGAAGATAACGAACCTTACTTGATAAGGTATTATCTATTGTTGAAAGAACGCCGTTGGTTTCCTTTCAACATATTCCTACATAAATTCTTAAAGAGTGATCCTAGCGATTTACACGACCATCCGTGGCCTTTTATCAGCATCATGATAAAGGGTGGTTATTTTGAATGGACCTATGAATACGATGGCAAGGGTAACGAACTGCCACCCAAGCGTGAATGGATTACCGCCCCAAGCATAAGATTCGCAAGAGCTAATAGATTCCATAGGATTGAATTACAAGAAGGAGTTGATGCTTGGACATTGTTCATTCCAGGTCCCCAGATTAAAGAATGGGGATTCAAAGTAAAAGGTCGTTGGATAGAAAATTCTAAATATCTAGGATTAAAGAAAAGAGGTAAGTTATGAAACGTATAGTATCATACGATGAGTATCGAGGACTAGTAGCAGACATATGTAATCAGATAGCTAAGAGATCTTGGCGTCCTGACTATATAGTTGGCTTGACCCGTGGAGGATTGTTACCTGCTGTGATGATTAGCCAATACTTCGATATTCCAATGCACGCTCTAAAGATAAGCCTTAGAGATCACGTAGAACACGAAAACAACCTATGGATGGCAGAAGATGCCTACGGTAAAGGTGAGAATAAAGGAGAATACAAAAGGATATTGGTAGTGGATGATTTAAATGACACAGGTAGCACACTAAACTACCTGATGGATGATTGGATGAAATCTACCAACTACAATGATCCAGAATGGAACGAAATTTGGAATCACAATGTACGTTTTGCTGTAGTGTTTGACAAACTATCTAGTGGATGCAGAGTCGAAATGGATTATGTAGGTGAAGAGCTTGACGAGGAACGCGGAGAAGATTGGATAGTTTTTCCTTATGAGGACTGGTGGCGATGAGACACGTTTATACTGAGCAACCAAGAAACGTAAAATTCAAGAGGCTAACCCTACACACAGGACGAACCCTCGATGGTTGGATACAGGAAGAGAATACGATGTTAGGCAAACCTACTATAAGGTTTCATGTAGCGTTAGACAGTTCAGGAAAATACTGTGGATCAGCACATTGGATCGCTGTAGATGAGGTTGCCAAAACAGAAGACCTAGCATATGATCCACACAAAACAGGAAAAAAGATTAACTGGCTATGAGGGTAGAAGTTCCATATGTTAATCAAGGTGAGGTATGGTGGAATGAGCTCACCGCTAGGATCGTACAGCGTTTCGGTTTGCCAGGTGATAAGTATGAGACTACGGTAGCGTGGAATTGGATGGCATTTGATTTCAAAAATGAGCGAGATGGTATGCTTTGCAAATTAATGTTGAGTGATTATCTTGATTAATTTAACAAAAGAGTGTATAATATTAATATATGAGCAAGATTAAAGTAGCAGAATTATTTTACAGCATACAAGGCGAAGGCAGATATATGGGAGTGCCTAGCATATTCTTACGCACATTTGGATGTAATTTTAAATGTGCCGGGTTTGGTATGCCTCAAGGAGAACTTACAGATGAGTATAAAAAAATTAATCCAGATGATTATGACAGTTATCAATCCCTTCCTTTGGTTAGTACTGGTTGCGACTCTTATGCTTCTTGGGACCCTCGCTTTAAGCATCTTAGCCCTGTTGTGGATAGTGATGGGCTTGCGAGAGATATTGTTGCGTTATTGCCCGCAAAAGAGTGGAAAGAAGAGCATTTAGTTATTACAGGTGGTGAGCCTTTGCTAGGTTGGCAACGTGCTTATCCAGACTTGTTAGATCACGAGTGTATGCAAGGGTTGAAAGAGATAACATTTGAAACTAATGGCACACAAGAACTGTCAAAAGAATTCCAAGAGTATCTCATCGATTGGAGATTGACTAGAGGTTATGATGCTATTACATTTAGTGTCAGTGCTAAACTTCCTTGTTCAGGTGAAAAGTGGGAAGATGCTATCAAACCCGATGTAGTTAAAGTTTATGAGGAAGTGGGTTATACATATCTAAAATTTGTTATAGCCACAGAACAAGATGCTGAAGATGCTGAGAGTGCTATCAAAGAATATAGAGATGCAGGATTTGAAGGCCCTGTGTATTTGATGCCGGTAGGTGGTACAGAGTCAGTATATCATATGAACAATAGACAGGTAGCGGATCTAGCGATGAACATGGGATTGAGATATTCAGACAGATTGCAGGTACCGTTATTTAAAAACGAGTGGGGGACATAATGTTGAAAGATTTATTGGCAAAAGTAAAAGGTAAGTTCAACAAGAAAGACATCGCTAAAGGTTACAGCAAGAAAAAAGAACTAACACCTAAAGAGATAGCGACTAAAAAAGGCGAACCTTATATCGAAGTATTGACTACACAGGTTAATAAAGATAACATCCGCAATGGTTTCTTTGAGCTTGACTGGAACGAACAATTCATAGTACAATTAAAGCAAGAAGGTTATGGCTTTGATGGTGACAAAGATGAAGAAATCGTGGATCGTTGGTTCCGAGAAGTTTGCCGTAACGTGATAGCAGAAGAAGAGATGGATGTTGAAATAAGAACAGGAAACTTAAACGTAGAAGCAGTTAAGAAAGAGAACGAATGATTGTATTACGAATGGAAAGTGACCCGCCATTGACTGAATTTGCTCCTCATTATAATATTCCTATTGGAGTACAAAAGTATCTTGATATCAATTCAATCAACGAAATTAAAAAATTTTTATTAAAAAAAGAAGAAGAAATTTTAAAAAAAATTCCTTATGATTATGACGGTGGCACTGAAGCTGGTAAGAATAGTGTAACTGGAAGATTCCTACACTATAATTTGTTTAATTTCATACCAGATTGCAAAGAACTACAAGGTCTTTTTGATTTCTTAAAAGAAAGCTATTTTGAATTTATCAATCAAGAAAATCTCGAACCGAGAGAAACAGAAATTGTAGGATGGTTCAATGCGTTGCGTAAAGGTGAAAGAATACACGAACATTCACACGGATTTGGAAACGATGTTTATCTAAGTGGAAATATTATTTTAGATGATGTTGATACACATACACGATACCGATGCCCCTACAACTATGATACAGAAATTCCTGTATTAAACAGCAAGGGACTCTTGACAATCTTCCCAAGTTACGTGTATCATTATAGTGATACTTATGAAGGTGACGATGTTCGACACAGCATAGCATTTGATATTAGAATTCCAGGCATAGAAGATAACACAAGAAAAGCAATTAAATTTACTTAGGATTAACATGACATATATTTTAGTAGACACAGCGAATACATTTTTCCGTGCTAGACACGTAGTTAGAGGAGATGCTGACATCAAGTTAGGTATGGCATTTCACATAACACTAAACAGCATAAGGAAAGCGTGGCGTGACTTTAATGGTAGCCATGTTATATTCTGCTTAGAAGGACGGAGTTGGCGCAAAGATTATTACGAGCCATACAAGCGCAATCGTTCAGATGCCCGTGCCGCACAGTCAGAAACAGAGCAAGAAGAAGATCGTGTGTTTTGGGAAGCGTTTGATACGTTCAAAGATTTCGTACACGAAAAGACTAACTGCACAGTAATACAACATCCACAACTAGAAGCAGATGATTTGATAGCAGGATGGATACAGAGCCATCCAGATGACGATCACGTTATCATATCAACAGACTCGGACTTTGGACAATTGATAGCGCCTAACGTGAAACAGTATAATGGTGTATCAGAAACTACTATCACTCACGAAGGATACTTTGATGATAAAGGTAATCCTGTGATTGATAAGAAAACTAATGAGCCTAAGAAAGCACCTGATCCAGAGTGGTTGCTGTTTGAAAAATGTATGAGAGGTGATACGTCAGACAACGTATTTTCAGCATATCCAGGTGTGCGTACTAAAGGTACTAAAAACAAAGTAGGATTGACAGAAGCATATGAAGATAAGAATTCAAAAGGATTTTCGTGGAACAATCTGATGCTACAGCGTTGGACAGATCACGAAGGTAAGGAGCATAGGGTGTTAGAAGATTATGAGCGCAATCGTAGATTGATTGATTTAACAGCACAACCTGATGATATCAGGGCGATAATCAATGAAACTATAAACACCGCAACATCTGCTAACAAAAGCATAAGCCAAGTTGGAATACGCTTGATGAAATTCTGTCATCTATATGATTTACAGAAGATAGCGGATCAAGCACAGAGCTATGCGGAACCATTAAATGCGAGGTATCAACAATGACTATAGAATTACATGCAAAAGCGATCATAGACGATAAGTTTTGGATCGTCGAAAAAAATGGCGTAAAGTTTGCTACATTACGTAAAAATGACGAGAACAAGTTTGTTTTAAGCAACGAAAACGGCATACAGGTTTATCAGAACGAATCTGCACTTAAAAAGACATTTGGTAAAGATTTCTTTACAGTTAATATCATAAAAGAAGCAGAACACGCAGAACCTAATGAAGTCCATGGTTTTCCTACCAGTGTAAGACCTCATAACTCTATGTATGACATAGTAAAGAAACTTCCTTTATTCACTAAGAGTTCTGACAGTAAAAGTTTGTATTGTGCTGGCTACTACACTATTAAGTTTGAAAAAGGTTGGGTCAAATCATTCTGTCCTAAACTGATAACTTTACAGCGTTACGATTATCGTGGTCCTATGAAAACAGAACTAGAAATGAAACAGGTACTAGCACATGTCTCAGCAAAATAATTTACCAACGAATTTACCGTCAGTTGAGAGATTGCTACAACGTGTAGCCGCCGCTGAAAAGAGCCAACAGAAAGATATACGCATATCTATACAAGAAGCTAGGGAATTAACAGCAGAACTAGCTATCATGACATCTAAGCTAGGTAAAACCGTTCAGGAAATACACGCTATGCTATCTCAAATACGTGAATCAACCACCAATATCGATGTGAAGTTTGACGGGGGAGGCTTCTAATCAGGATAAATATATACGTATTTAATTAAGCGTATTTTTATCATGAGTAGACCTAAACCAAAAGTTTTGCTTGAATTTACAAACAAAGACACATATAAAGTAGAACAGATACTTGAGAGCGATGCTATCTGGGCAGTATTCTATCAGAATAAACCATTCAATCTCAAAAGTGGTAGTATGGTTTCCAGTTATCCTGGACCTAAATACAAGAAAGTATCGTTTAGTAACCCCGGACACGCATACAATCTAGCTAAGAAACTCAATCGTATGTTCAAGTCAGAAGAATTCATCGTTGTAAAGCTCACCCAAGGGGAGAAGGTAGGTTAGCATGGATGTAAAGGATACCTACACAACGGTATTCCTCAAAGCCGCGAACAAGGATGCCGACCCCAAAACTATCAAGGAATATAGACACGCTTGGTGGTATAATCCTAGACAAGAAGGCGGACTGCGTCTCACACAGCCTGCTATCGAGTTTATACAGAAAGACGCAGACATTAAAACCTATAAAGTAAAATTTCCAAAAGGCTTTGGAATCACAGCACAGGTGCTTTTATATCTTGACAAAAACCTAGATGGCCCGTATTATATTACTAGTAGAAGCATTACTGTATTGAAAGAAAAAGCCGCTTTTGAACTTTATATGTTCTCAGGTGACGTTTCTAAGATGGGATATAACAAAGCATTGGCTCGAAGATTTAGCCAAGAATCCGAAGACGAAAAAGAGTAATCTATAAATATTTCTGTATGTTTAAATTGAACCCTATTGATGTGTTGAAGAAGCGTGAGTTAAGGACTTTACCTCCTCACTTTTCAACCATAGAAATTACAGACTCTGAATTGTTTGATCTAGGTGAATCTCGTTGGATTCACAATAAACTAAAAGGAAGATTCTGTATAGTTTCCAAACCATCAGTAGATAGAGATAACAAATTAAAATCTACAACTGTTGTAGGTTTTGAAGATTCTAAAGAATTAACATATTTTATGTTAGCATGTCCATTATTAAGGAGAAGATAGATGTCAGAAGAAAATTTAGAAACACAAGCACCTGAAGCACCTGCTACTCCAGTAGAGCCGACTCCAATGGCAAATACTGAAGCACAGCAACCTGCAGAAGGTGAAGCACAACAACCAGCTGATTTAAATATCAGCGATTTAGTAGCATTGAAAAGCATTATCGATGTTGCAACACAACGTGGAGCGTTCAAAGCGGCGGAGATGGAAGCAGTAGGTAAAACCTATAATAAATTAAGCACCTTCCTCGAGTCTGTTACAAAACAAAAAGAAGGAGAATAATCCATGGCAACACTAAAACACGTAGGAAGAATGACTAAATCTAAAGAAAGAGTATTAGTCGCTTTCCGTACATTACCTGGAGAATCGAATCAAGCATTAGTAGTGCCTGTTTCATCTCTTACCCCGGATCAACATGATGCACTAATGAAATTGCTAGAAAGCACACAAGCACAGTCAGCTTTTGAATTCGGTGAAATTATGTTTAAAAATACTTTTCCAGATGGAAAATTTATATTGCAGTCATTAAGAGCATCAGGAGTATTACAAAAAGTCGCTACAGATCAAATTACTATGACTCCAGATACACAACAAACTGTTGTTCTTTCTGAATTAAACAAACTTATCGCTGAACAGAAAAACATGGCTATTGATGATTTATATACGTTAGTATCAGGAGCACCTAAATCAGGTACAGAAGTACAAGATGTAGCTACAGTAACTGAAACACCAGCACCTAAGTCTGAGCCATTAAGAGCTCAAGCACCAGAGAATGGTGTGTTAAGTGATGAAGATATCGCTAAATCATATCGTAGCCAAGCAGACGCTATGTACAAAGAAGCGGCAAGACTACGTAGAGAGGCGGACGAATTAGATCCTCCGAAGAAAAAAACAGTAACTAAAGAGAAAGAAAGTGCATAATGGCTAATCCTTTGTTTAAGCCACCGCGTCATTTAGTTAAAGAGTGGCCTGAAGTTTTTGAAGATCTTTATATGAATACCATGCCGGTAGCATATTTAGATCATGTTCATATAGAGTTTGAAGATGGACGCATCTGGGAAATTGATGTACGACAGCAATTAGGTGAAAAGACTGCTGACGATATTGCAGGTGTTCTTCTTAATACAATGAGCGAATATAAAGATGAAATCACTAAATTAGATTTCAAAGTTAATATTCAAAAACTTAAAAAGGATATTTTAGATAGTACAAAAACTATACTCTAGTATTTCCGTAATGGATGACTTTTATATCTTCGTCATCTGATTCAAACATACGCCAAGGGTCAACAACGATTGACCCTTTTTCTATTTTACAGTAAAGATCTTGTTGTTCCTTGAATCCTCTATAGTCGTATGTGATTTTTCTATTGTGTGCTAACAGCACGACGCCTTTGACAGAATCTATGTTATCTCCTGTCATTGGATCGATATATGTGGGTGTGTATTCTAGTTCTTCGCAATAATGTCCTATTAATAAACTGTACGAGCCTGCTGTATATTCTACATCGGGTTTATAGGCCTTACCGTGGATGTAAACGTTTAAATTAGACGCCCTAGCGTGCTTTACAAGGGTATTTGCAAGGTTAAATGCTTGTACTTCTCGTGCATTCATGATAGCATCAAAGATATCATATCCTAGATCCAAATTTTTAGCCATATAACGCAGTGCAATATTATCTCTAGGATGGCAAGCACCGGCATCTCCCATACCTGCTGTCATATATTGCGGACCCATAATACGCATAGTGGACTTGGCTAATGCATCAGTAACTACATCTACATTGATATTTCCTTGTTTTTCTGCTACATCTTGAATCATATTAACTAATCCAATCTTTGTTGATATGAAAGTGTTGTAAAATACTTTGATACATTCGCATTCGTCCCAAGTTCCTACAACATATCTAGGATTATTCTCCATAATTGTTGTATAAAAAGAAATTAATTCTTTGGCATCACCTGTTTCGGTTCCGTCTTCAGTTCCAATCATTACCATTTCAGGGTTGACCATATCCCATCCTACACTTCCCATAGCTATTAGATAGGGATTGTATACAAATCTAGTATTAGTCACTTCTGGTTCTAGTTCTCTACGCACTGTTCCTGGTAGCACTGTAGATATAAGTACCAATAGTTGTTTTTTGTTCATCCATGTATCTGCATCTTTTAATGATTGTTTTGCTATGCTGTAATCAAAATCTCTAGGTTCTAGGTGTGCTGATGGAGTGGCACCTTCATAGGCCGGTTCGTGAGGAGTAGGCACTGCTACAAAAACTATATCTCTATCTTGTACACATTCTTGTATGCTATTAACAACAGTAACATGTCTACTGGTCTTAGGTTCTACATCATAACCTTTTACATCGTGTCCTTTTTTTGCTATCTCTTCTGCACACGGTAACCCTAATTTGCCTATACCAATAAACCCAATCTTCATTTTTTACTCCAATAAATATGCTAATATATTTAACAATCGTTTAAATCCTATGCGAATGATCATGAACTCTTTACGTCCTAATCACTATATTAGGAATTGTAAAGAAACTATTTTTACAGTTCTTCTAAGAGAAATTATTTCACAAAATAAACTTAAATTAGAAAAATTCATTCCTTACGAATATATACATGGATTGTTAAGTTATCCTCCTAGATGGGATCCTAATACAGATATATTCCAATATATTAAACCAGACTATCTAACAAAATTACAGAACAAACAAGCATATTTCATTTTTGATTCTAGCACAGAAGGATTTAGCTCTACCTATGAATTTCCTTTTTTCGCTATGCTATATCATAACTGTGAAAACTATAATGTAGATCCAGCCATGGTTATTTTTGTTTCAAGCAATTTGCGTGATGAGAATACCTTAGAAAACTACGCCAAAGAAAAAAATTTAAAACCTATCAACGTTTTTAGTTTTCTTAGTTTTGAACAAGTGATAACTATAGACGAAAGACGTAGAGAAGAAGCAACTAAATTACAATACGAAACGACTCAACACTTTGTACAAAATCAATTCCAAGATAAGTACTTTTCAAGCCTTAGCAGAGTATATAGGCATTATAGAAGTCTAGGAACTTTTTTACTTTGTCAATCAGAAATCGCAGATAAAGCATTGATAAGTCATGGAGTTATGCCTAAGGTAGTCCCAGAAATATGGTTAAGTACTAACAATCTAAATGAATTTACCGAAGAAGATTTTATAGAATGGAACGACTCTCTTCCACTAACTGTAGATCATACAGATTTTGATACCAACTGGGCTATCAATACTCCTTATAGACACATACACGATCAAACACTATTTCAGATAGTCAATGAAACATTAGTACAAGATTGGAATGAAACCACGCTGTTTTATAGTGAAAAGAGTTTCCGTCCTATAGCACATTTTCAACCTTTTGTAATTTGGGGGCAGAAAGGTTGTAATAAACATCTAGGTAATGTAGGTTATCGTATCTATGAAGATTGGTTTGATTTAAGTTTTGATGATGAACCTGACAATATCCTTAGATATAAAAAACTATTAGCAACCGTTATAGATATTTGTAAAATGTTAGACTCTATGTCTCGAGATCAAAAGATAGAATGGCGTTTTAAAAATAAAGAATTATTGATAGATAATTTTACCACTATGATTTCTTCGTCCTATAGCAGACAAAAACTTTTAGATTTTTTGATTAAAATCTAGGAGGACTCTTAGAAAACCAGTGTTTTTCAACTTGTTCAACTGTTTTTGATTTTCTTACTAACTCTTCGTGATGATTTACAAATTCTTTTGTAGATTCTTTTAGTTTTAAATTAGGAAAAATCCTTTCTAGATATCGTAAATGCCCTGCAGGAGTTGGATGATAATCGAACGTTTGTCCTCCGGGCGCTAATATAGGAGTTTCTGGCCAGCGCCCTTGATATACTGTATTCAATATATCAGGTTTAACATACTTTAAAGTATCTTGATATAATTTCATTATGTCTCTATAGTTTCCCATATGTTTATTTTCAGCACAGATTAATTGTTCAAAAGGGGACATATTAAGAAAATACCAAGTAGCTTCTGTCGATTCTAAATATCGTCTAGTGAGATCTATTAATGCCATATCTCTTAAAAGATATCCTTTCGGATCAGCGAATTTTTGCACCCAGGCTTCGTCATAAAGGCCTTGGGTAAAAATGTTTCCTGGTGTATTCCAATCATTATTATAATATCTATCTTCTCGACATATACTAGACCACATTATGATTACTAAATCTCCTTTTCCTATTTTATAACGATTAACAGTTTCTGTTAAAGAACACGATATAAAAAGATTGCCGCCGCCGCTCTTGCCATAATTATAGCTTTCCGGTGATTCTTGAGATAATATATCTGCCCAAGTTGGCCATCGATAAGCTGTCATCGAGCATCCGAATGCGAAGAATCTTTTGTGTCTTGACATATCTATTAATGCCATAGTGTTGCCTCTAATTCAGGAAATGTTTTTTTAAAATTTCTTAATCTTATAGTATCGTATTTTAAATTTTTTAATTTTAGCTCATCTCTTAGATCTAGATTTACTTCGCTATCTCTTAGATGATTTACTATCAACATTAATTTAGAATCAATGTGATCACTGAATCTACAGTTTAATAATCTATCTATAATTTTAGCCCTTTTCGATCTATCTAGAAGTTTAATACTGTAACATTCTGGGTTAATTATGTTATAGAACTGCGGATTATATTTAGAAACATCAACTAGTTCGTTGTCAATGAGATATCTCATCAATTCTGGTATGGTCAATACATTAAAGATAGAAACTACTGTATCTGTCTGTAGATTAACGTGCGGAGTTTCTCTTCTTATAAGTCTGATGTTATTTTCAAGAGTATTCCAATCTGTTCCTTCTCGTATGTATTCAGCACGTTCTCCCCAACTATCTATACTAGCACCAACATTAACATTTTCAAACTGTTTCCACAAGTCAATTATGTTTTTGTTTTTGTATCTTAGAACACTTAAATTACTGTTGTATCTAAGTTTAACATCAGTCCTTCCGTGCTCTATGAGATATTCTAATATTGCATAGTGCTTATCTGTAAGCAATGGTTCTCCGCCCGCGAAGTAAAATTCTTCTATGGTATCGAAGTGTGGTTCGAACTGTTTGTATAAATCATCATTAGTGTCACCTCCGGCGAAGATATAGACTTTATCTTTACCATCTTCAGTGGCCCAGCTGGACGAGTAGGTGCTACTACAGGAGCGACACTTGAAGTTACAGATGTTACTCCATCTGACATCAAGATATCTCAACTTCATTTCGTCCAGCGTGCCATCTGACTGGGTGCTTAGAGCATCTGGTATGTATTTCTCGAATTGTATATTAACTGATTGTCTAAAACTATTGTTACCTGCTTCCTCATTAGAGTAACAAGCCATGCATTCTTCACAGCGTTCCCCCTGTAACATCTTGCTACGCATAGTTTTAAATTTTTCATTATTAAAAATCTCTTGTATGGTGTTTTCCTGGACGTTGCCCATAGGCATGCGATAGTCACCTATGCAACAGGGTAACACATTTCCATCAGGATTGGCATAAACATGAATCCAAGGTAGTATGCAGAATGTCTTACTGGGCGCAGTCATTGTAAAATTCCTCTAGTTCTGGAAATGTAGCGAGAAAATCGGTCCCTCTACGTTTGTCGTATTCTACAAACCAATTGTAAAAATCTTTCCTACCTTCTTCTAAACGTTCTTTACTGTACTCAGTATTTTCAAAATACTTTACTACACGCAGAAACTTTTCAAATTCTAGTTCTGAAAATTTAGTCCTATCTTTATCATCTAGATTATCACGGATAAAGTCTAGGCTTTCTAACATATAAGGCATGAATTCATCTTTAGGAAGTATGTTCATATCATACTGTAATGGTTCTTTTAGATAAGGAGTATCGAATCTAATGCGTTGCCAACGATTCTGATTAAAACCATTGTATTGTTTTCTCCATTCTAAGAACTTAGCGAGCAACGATTTAAAATTAGTTACCGTTAAGATATTAAATGTAATCATAAATGTTATCGGTAATGTTGTGCGTTCTAGATATCTCTTAAAATTATTTTCCCATACTTCTAAATCTAGTCCAGTACGGATATATTCCGCTTGAGGTCCCCAAGTATCCATACTAGTAAAAACTTTAAAGTCTTTAATACACCCTTTTTCTACTAAAGTATTAACTTTATCTATGAATCTATCTATGATTACTGGCTTAGCACCTAGATTAGTGTTGATGTTTAGTTCTAGATTAGGCAAGGGATTCTGTTCTAGTTCATCAAATAGTCTCCAAGTAGATTGCTGTAGTAGAGGTTCTCCGCCTGTGATGCGCAGTATGGTTAAAGTTTTCCTCACTTCGGGCCACCATTGCCACCATGCGGCTACATATGGATTACGTTCTTCCTCGTGTATGGTGAACCAATCGATATCGTTGCGATGATTCTTAACCATAGTGTAAGGACCGTGATCCTTGATCTCTTTATAGTATGCCGAACTGTGTTTAGGATGACAGTATCCGCACTTAAAATTACATTCGTTACCAAAACTTATTTCTATGTACTGTGGATTCACTGGAGCTAGAGGTTCTTTCTTGATAGCTTCTAGTCTAGATTCAGTATAGATAGTTGAGTTACGCTCTAGCCTATCCGAGATATAATCTGATCCTAATGCTTCTATGTTCCAGCAGTATTGGCATCCACTGGGTTTTTCACCACGCATCATTTCGGCACGCTGTGAAATCTTTTCTTTGGTATTGTGTAAAGCACTCGGATCTTCCGCTATCTCTTCTAATGGTATAGCGTGTGGAGCAGGATGATAGCAACTATGAGTTTCTCCCGTACCGAGATAGATAGTAGTGTGATGCCACTTGGCTAGACAGAACGTAGGAGACACTTCGTTCATTATAGGGATAAACTTCTGTATGCGAGCTTTATCTTCCATAGAACTTTTCCTGTAACCAGTCAAAATTGTTAATCAACTTTAGCGCCGCGATATCATTACGATTTTTTATTCCATAATATTTGCCTTCATTGGCTCCTCTTATAGCATCTTCACCATAAGGTTTTTCTAATCCTTCAGTGCACCAAACATTTAATCTATTTTCTGTATCCTTATCATCTTGCCTATCTATTATCTTGCTGGCTAGTTTTACACATTCACGGAACGCTGACTTCCAAGTATTGAAAGGATCTGTATTAAATGCTGTAATGTTGCTGACTTCTGTCATTGGTTTGAATAGGTTAGAAATACTAGTAGTCATATCAGGTTTAGATGTATCCATATTAACTGTTAATGATTTTGGTAACAGTTTAACTCCACCATACCCGTATTCTAACCCATTAATAGGATTGCGACTGCGCCATACATGTACGTTCTCTAGATCATATTCTGGAACTACATAATTAAAATTAAAACTCGGTAGTATTTCAGCATCAGCATCAACTACCCAAAACATTTTAGTAAAAGATTTTTTAGCCGCGGCTATGTGTGCTTGATGTATCCCTCTAACTCCATCAACACGCTGTGCATACGAGAATCTTTCTTTCAATGCAGAAAAATTTTTATCTGCTGTTGGCTCATTATAACTAATAAAAATTATATCGTATCTCATTGTTTAAAATATGTTAATCCAAGATTAATAGTTTCGTCGTATAAATCTAAAGTATATTTGCTCATAGCTGGATCCATATACACCCAATCTAATCCTAGTTCTAATTTAATTTTATCGCCTAAGTTTTTTATCTCTTCTATTAGTTTGTTCTCATCTTGTTCTAGATGTACGACACAATCATCGTATAACTGTCTCAATAGTTCAAAGTCACGTACATCAACATAATTCCAATCTGAGCAGTTAGTCATCCAAGTGCCTAATCTAGCACCATAGATAGCGAATAGTCCATTATCCTTATGTGAGCCTACTGTGCTCCACATACGCAATCTGTGTATGTTATGCCACCATATCTGTTGCTTGATTTCTTGGGGTGGAACTTTCACTCCGTCTAACAGTGTCATCTTGACACCTTCACGGAATCCTGCTCTCCACGCTTGGAAAGGACTTCCTGTGATTATGCTATCACTATACACTCTTGGAAAATTACGGTATCCATCTTCCCAACAGAAATCCACTTGAGCTCTATCTGATTCTGCGGCTTCGTGTGTCTTCATGTTAAGGACGAAGTCCTTCTTCCAGATTTTTAATCCGCCATTGCCATAGCGTAGTCCATTGATGCTGTTACGTCCGCACCATCCATACACTTTAATCTTAGGATCTGACATATCTAAGTCTAGATTAAAGAATTCTGGTTGCACTATATTGTCAGCATCTACAGTTACGAACCATTCTGTATCACTCTGTTCAGCGGCGGCTTTGTGTGCGGCGTCTGATCCTTTGACTCCATGGACACGTTTAGCCCAAGGTACTTTATCACACAAGTCTGCATAATGCAGATCCGCGTTAGGTTCATCATAACTCAGGAATATTGTATCAAATTCTGCTACTCTCATTCTATTACGTAATCCTTAAAAATTCTTCTTGTATAGATGCTGTAATTTTCTGGAACATCTCTGATATCAATAATTTTTTCTTTTCCTACTAAGTCATTTAATTTTATAGTAATCATTTTATATAATATGTTAGGATCATTGTAGTCCGTTACTAAAAAATTTAAATCTGTATCTCCATCCCATAATATTTTGCGTTTTTTAACAGGTTGGAATTTATCATCTTGTATGTAAGTTCCACCGTATTCTTCTGTAAGATAAAATACCAAAGAATCGTTTTTATTTGAGATATAAATATCTGGTTTTTCTATATTACTCCATTTTTTAGAAATTATCCTATGTACAACATCATCTAATTTGTGTACCTGTTTAACTTCTGATACTTCGATAGTCTTTTCTCTAAGATCGATAAAACAGCTCTGTATTCTTATATTGCCTTGTATTATGTCTTCTGCTGTTTCATTATCTATCTCTATAGTATGTTTTCTTTCTTGGAGTGCTGATTTAGGTCCTACACTTAGTACCTCTCCTGTGTCTGGATTAAATTCTGCGAGATAACTGGCTTCAATTTTTATTATAAACTCTTCCATGCTATCTCCTCTAAGATGTTGATTAATTCATCATCTATCTTATCTTTTTCTACGTAATGCACTATATCATATTGTTGATAGTTTGAAATTTTTAAATTGCCTTTTTTATTAAGATAAAATCCAATATGATCGCTCCATTTGTCTGCAGGCCACGGCCAATTCTGTACCATAGGTTTCATATGAACTACCTTAGGAAATTCTAATGGGTAACTTATATCTCCTACGATATCTAAAATTTTTGCTGATAGTGAGAATGCTTCGTCTGTTCCTACAACCTTGGGTTTATAATTAGTTAAAAATAAATTAGAAAATTCTTTTGGATTTTTAATAATATACCTTCCTAATTCAAAAAATTCTTTTGCAAGTTCACTATCTTTTTTAAAGAAAGTATAAAAACTATAGAGATTAGGTAATTGATTTTTAGTGAATGTTTTTCTATACTCGTCACTAGTGACTATTTCATTCCTATAAGTATAACTCTTGTTTGGAACATAAAGCTCTGAATTCTCTATAAAATAATCTATCCAATGGCTATAGTCTCTAGTAAAAAGCATATCAACATCTAAACATACTGTGTGATCAAATGGCGTTAGTTTATCCATCCATGATCTTCCATCCCAGAATGTTTCTTGATCCCATTCTATAATATGATCAAACACCCAATTTGATTTTAAGGAAGATAGTCGATCTTTATTATCTGTTACTAATGCTACTTTATCGTATCCTTCACGTTGTGTATTTTTAATACTTAAAGCCAAAGCATATGCTAACTTTAGATAATCTACAGTTTCGTGTTCAGATATAATTAGTAGATATCCAAAGTTCATATTAATTCTAGCAGTTTTTCTGCATTTCTAGTTACGCTCTGTTTGTTCATTATATGTATATCTGAATTTTTCATAGATACTGCGAAAGGAGTAGAGCCGGTTAGAGGAGAAATTAAAAATATTAATCTCCCGTCATTTGTTACTTCTGATAATATGTCTCTACCTATTGCTGTTAATACCGGTGGCAGACTAGGAGTTATTTCCGTTTCAAATCCAGATATTATATGTTTGGCAACACTAAAACTAATATCATTACGATATTGTCTAGTATTAAATCGAAAGACATCTCCATAATATTGATAGTTGTCACGAACAAAATTTACCATATCAAAAAATGCTTTGGCTCTTGGAGTTTTACTAAACATTACTGTGGTTGCCCAAAACATATGTATTCCTGTATCAGAAACATATCTATCATGATATCCTTTTCGTTTTTCATCATAGATATCATTCATTGCCTGTGATATTAATACATCTTCATCAATATCCCAATATTCATTTAACCTATCTGAAAATACAAAATAATCGCTGTCTAATAATAAAGTTCTATCATATGGAGATAATTCATAAGCATTGGATCTATTTGAATTAACAAAAGGAACTTTCACTTTTTCTTCACCGTCTTGTAGATTACGATAGTTTTCAGTCACAGGTTTTTCTACTTCTATAATCTTATCAAATATTTTTTGACTCTTATCATATATTTTTGATTCTTGCATCCAATTAATAGTTGTCGAATCAGTTATTAAACTAACAGGAATGTCTAAATGTTTTTTAGCAAGACCGCCCGATATTAATGCCAATAAGGCATAATCAACTGTCCTGTTGTTATGAGCAAATAATAAAGCACCTCGGGTCATACTTCTAACAGTTTTTCTACTGACCGTGCTTTTTTAAGATCTTGATATCTTTCATAATACTCAAGAGTTGCTGTGAAATATCTATCTAATATTTCATCACGGAATTTAGATAAATCTTCAATCATTATAGGATTTTCATTAGCATCTAATAATGGTGCTTCATTCCTATCTTGATCTATTAGCATCTGTACAAATGTCAATAGAGATCTATCAATCTTAAATATTCCTCCGTTGATACCATATGTTAGCTGGCTTTCAACTTTTTCCTTGAGAGTCTTTCGTTGGATGGCAAACGATTGCCTGTAATTAGCAAAATCGAGAGCCTTCTTGAGTTGTTCTTCCATGAAGTTCTCCTTATTATAGTAGCAGTTTATTTATAGACTACTTTCAAGGAGATGGAAATTTATGAACCTGTGATAGTTCCTAATGTGACTGTTGGTGTTTCTATGGTAAAAGTACCTGAAGGTGATAAAGTTCCTGTAGCTTTTAATGATGTAACAGCGTATGCTAAAGTTCCATCAACTGTATCTAAGGCGGCATCACCTGCGAAATAATCATCTTCCCATTCTATTTTGAACTGTATCACATTAGGTGTTCCTGTATGTCTTGCAGAAATCCTATAATAATTCTCTGCATACGGGCTAGATGCATTAGCTTCATACCAAGGTTGGAATGATGATGTTAGTCTATGATAATTTGTACCGTCTGTAGGAGTTGTTCCTAAACTAGGTTGTCCTCCGCCAAATGCTTGTGTTCCTGCAGTGCCTAGTAAAGATGTCCAAGTATTGTTATGGGTGTTTGATGTTCCACCAGTTCTAGATGAAAAGAATCTAAATTCTCCGCCACTGTTAAAGAAAAATCTAGCTTTTTCTGCAGTGGTGAATGATACTTGAACTGTCGCTGTAAGTAAAGCAGTCCAATCGGAGGTATATGTTATTGTTCCGTGATTTGTTGTTAAACTCTGAGATCCAGGAGGTTCTGATAATCTCCTAGCATCTAATATATTAGCGTAAAGCTCATATTGTTTATACGGTGCTGTTAGCGCATTAGCTTTAACTTTAAGGCTTTCTGATGCATCTACTAATGATGGAGTAGTTCCATAAATGTGCTTATAAGCACTAATTATATCATTTTTAAGATTAGCGTAGTCATTAACTGAAACTTTATTACTGACAGAAACTTGAGAGCTTAATACTGTCTGTCCATACCCTCTGTCACCTGTGCCTGTACCTAATACATTAGCCACTGTAGTTTGCACATTATTATAATCAGCCCTTCTAATCGTAATACTTTCTGGAGATGAAACAGCACCTACTGAACTATCACCGATAGTAAATGTGGCGGATTCTGAAGTGCCAACTACAGTTAATGTTACGACTTCACTACCTTCTGTGGTAGAATCATTTACTAACGTTATCGCGGCAGTACCAGTTCCGTTGGCTCCTGAATCTGTGCTGGTTATCGTGAATGATCCGGATAGTGTTCCTGTAGAAAAATCACTACCGGTGACTCCTGTTCCTGATAACACGTAATTAACAGTAGTACCGTTTGGAACATTTCTTGTTCTTAATGTGAATGTAATTGTTTCACCTTCTGATATTCCTGTAACATCAGATGTTAATTCGTAGTCTGGTTCATAGTATTGAATTATGACGATACCTCGGCCGCCTGCTCCGCCTGTGCCTCGGCCACCACCACCGCCACCTCCGGTATTAACTGTACCTGCTTCTGCAGGACTCGTTCTTGTAGCACCACCGCCAGCACCACCACCACCTTGTGATCTCGTGACTGGAATATCAACACTATATTGTGTTGTATTGGGAGAGCCGCCTTGACCACCTCCACCGTAATAATTTCCGGTTACGATCCAGTAATAGCCGTCTGCTCCTACTCCTGGAAAATCACCTGCATTTTTTCCTGGCGATACGGGAGATGCTCCTCCTCCGCCTGTTCTAGCTGAAGGTGTTCCACCTACTCCTCCGGCACTGCTTCCGCCACCTCCTAGATTACTAGCGCCTCCGCCACCTCCGGCGGCTGTTACTGAATCGAACCTCGATGTTACACCATTACCGCCTGCACCGCCACCGTTTCCTACTGTAACTGTTAATGATGCTCCTGGCGTAACAACAAAATTTTCTTGCAAGGTTACACGGCCGCCGCCTCCGCCGCCGCCGTTGGTGTTTCCTCCACCGCCACCACCACCGACGACAAATACTTTATTGATTAAAGTAACATCGGATGGGACTGTCCAGGTAGTAGAACTCGTAAATGTTTGTGTTATTAACGCCATCTTTTTCTATTATATTATACTAACTTCTATTTAAGTTTATTAACTAGTAGTTATGCTTGATATTGAGTATGATGGGCTTTCGATATTGAAATATGAGGAGTCTGCTGGATATAAAGGGGATCTAGCTTTAAGTTCATCAACATCAATACGTAAGGTACCATCAATAGGACCATCACCTGGAGGTGGTGCTCCTGGATCAACATATTCATCTGCCCATGTAAATCTAAAAGTAACTACATTTGCTGTACCATTAACATTAGTTGCGTCTGAACAATTACACAATGCTTCTATTTTGAAATAGTTTGCCGCATATGGTGCTGAACTACTTCGTAGGAACAGTGTTGTATAACTTGTGGTTAATGTGTAAAAATTAGAGGTTAATGGAATATTTCCTCCAATATCAACTGTTCCAACTCCGGTTAATAATGCGTTCCACGCATTAGATTGTATGGGATTAGAAGCAGAAGGGTTCGCAACAAACGATGTATTGACTCTTACTTTTCCGCCACTATTAAAAAAATGTCTCGCATCGTTGGCATTTAACCAAGTTGTTGTTAAAGTACATTGAGCTTCTGCTGACCAAGTTGCTGATGTGGATTGTGAGGCAACTGATGGGGTAAGTTCTGTATTAGATGGTGCTATCTCAAATTTTTCAATTACTGCTTGATCAGCGATTGTAATATAGTTTGTGACAGGATGTCCGGCGCCATATCTAATTACATCACCTTGATTAACTGATATCAAGGCAGGTGCTTCGCCATCTTGATGATATTTGGCTGTTAGAACATCATATCTTAATGCTGTCCATTGTGCTTCAGTAACATTGTTTCCTGGAGCGACATCTGTGCTTTGAAGAGGCTGGCCGTACCCACTCTGGCCAACTCCATTACCTAAAATATTTAAGATTTTGCTACGGATGTTGTTGTAATCAACAGCACTTATGTTTGTTCCAACACCAGCCATTACAACACCACTGCTTCGATCAATTTGACTTCTATAGAATCACTACTTTCAAGTGCTATTGCGAATGGCATGCACGAATCTTTATCTACTGAAGCGAAACCTATACCGTGTGCCACTAATCTGTCACCTTTATGTACAGGACCAAATACCTTAACTGGTACTCTACCTTTTAATGCTACATACACTCCGCCTTCGAGATCTTTATTCATCATGAATGCTGGATTTTCTGATATAACACCAATTGGGCGATCACCTGTTTTGCTTGCTGTGATCTCTTTCGCTCCCCCTACTGATACTACTGTACCAGTTTCATACTCTTCATCTGCAAGATATTTTTCTGCTAAGTCAGCATAACGTGCCGCTGTTGCAGTACCTTGGAATAATGCCGCATATAAATCTCCAGCACTATCTCTAGCCGCAATACTATTTGCTGTTGCTGTTGATTTTGCTGTTCTATAATTTGGATCAGTGTCTGTAGCACTGTTATCAATTTTGATTCTATCTGCTTTATCTGCTGTACCTACAAATTGTGCCGCTGTGATATTACCTGTAGCATCACGAACCGGAATTGATGTTTTGTCTGCGGATGCTGGTAACGCAATTGATGGTGCTATAGATGTTAATAAGTTTGCATTATCTGCTGTACCTGTTAGAGTACCTTGCACGTCACCAAATAGTGTACCTCTTAATGTTCCGCCTGTATATCCGATTTCTTTCGAAGTGGCATTAACTAAAACTTGTGTATCAGGAGCAATTACATTACCTGTATGTACTCCAGTAGTATTTCCTGTAACATTTCCTGTTAGATTTCCAGTAAATAATGTAGCATATACATTATCCCATCTCAAAGATGTTGTACCTAAATCATATGTCGCAGTAGTACCCGGTTGAACTCCATTTTCTGTTACTCGGAATACATCTCTTTCAGCTCCTGCAAATGCTTCACGAACTCTGACGGTGATATTTCTACCAGATAGTTGGTTTTCAATGATAGCACCGACTTGTTCATTTTCTTCTGGATTGTACCAGATGCGTAATATCTTACCTGGATTAGATGCTGTACCTACTGTAAAACCTGGATTGTTAAAACTTACTTCGCTGGTAAATGCTAAATCGCCTGTGGTTAAATATTCTGATGCTAATTTTCCATTTAAACGTAATGCGTTTGAGCTAGTACCCCAAAAATAATGATCTGTTGATGTTACACCATTTGAATTAGTATTAACTAACGTAACACCTTTTTTGATTAATTCAAACCCTTGTCCAATTAATGCTTCGCCTGCTTTTAAAGTAAATTCTGTTGAACTTGCTACAGCGATTGTAGTGCCTGCGGCAATAACTTTAAGTATTGTTTGATTGACGTCAAGAGTATCTTTAACGACTTCAGAAACAATCGTGGAAGTTCCTAAATCTGGACTCGCTTCTGGTCCAACTAAAACGTATTCTGTTCCGTCATAAGCATATAACTGTTTCGCGGAACTATCCCACCAAAACTCACCAGTTCCTAATCCTGACGGTGCTGATGTTGCTACTTCTGCACCACTAGCTGATTTAAATTGGCTTCCATCATAAAATTTTAATTTTTTGTTAGCACTATCGTACCAAACTTGTCCTGTAACAGCCTTTGGTGGTGCTGATGTATTCGCAAAATTTTCTAACAGATGCAGGAAGTTTTCGTTTTGTACTTCGCCATAGCCGGCATAGTTTTTACCTACAAAACGTATATCGGTAGTGGTATCAATGGTACCGTCTTCTACCGATGTTAAAAATGTTCCGTTAAATTTATCTACTTGATATGCCATGCTCTTTCGCCCTTGTTAATACTTATATTTATCTACTTACCCAGTTTGTATCTGAAAGCAATAGTGCTGTTCCATTAATGCTTGTTCCGTTTGCAACCCTGCAACAAGCGCCCCATAAGACTCCCCAATCTCTACAATTTATAGTTATATATATTGGATCTCCTGGCACTACTGTCCTTGTTGTTTGAAACCAAGTAGGCCAGCTGTTACCATTTAAAACTTGTGTTTGATTTAACCATACTGTAAAACCATTATCACAGGTAGCTCTAATAGTAATTTTATCACTAGTAGGTGTAAAGTAATATCCTACATAACTATTGGCATATGCTGAACTACCGTAAGGCCAAATTACTTTTCCGTCTCTTGCGGCATTATAGTCTCCTGGCATACCTCTACCAGCATATGCATTACCTAATCTACTTTGATTATATCTAGGCGTAAATCTATACTGAGGTAAATTTTTCCACGGATTTCCATTCAGGTATGCTGTCGCAGATGCCGCTGTTCTTCCGTATAATCTCCAATTATATGGTTCTTCATGCGTTTTCTTCCAACCAGATGATGTATAAATGTAGGTATCACTTACTTTGTTCCAGCCATCAGCGGTATTGACATATTGATGTTCTACATCTTTCCAGGCACCGTCTGCATATACACTGGTATTGTTTGCCATTATACTTCTCTCTGATACCAGATAGCATTCAATTCAGCACTACCACTTGGCGGTGAAGTTGAAATAGTTACTCCTCCGACGCCTGCTTCACCTACTGCATTTTGTACAAAGGCTGTTGTAGCAATAGTTGTGTTGCTGGTTCCTGATGGTTGTGTTGTAGAATTGAGAGCATTAGTCGCTGTAGTTGCTGTGGTAGCATTACCGTTCAATGTCGCTGTGATTGTTCCTGCTGAAAAATTACCTGAAGCATCTCTTGCCACTACTTTACTTGCTGTATTTGTACTTGTAGCATCTACCGCTATCACAACCTGCGCTAGTCCATTAAAGTTTGTACCGTCTCCGCCAGTAAATGTAACATAATTACCTTTTACTAGACTTTCACTTGAGCTTGGTCTCCATCCTACGGTATTTCCTGCTAATGCTGTTAATACATAACCTGCTGTTCCTGTCGCTAAGAAAGTAGTTGATCCGGTTCCATCTTGATATGGTACTGATCCTGCGCCACCGCCTGCGATATTTGTAGCAGATGTCGCGGTTGTTGCTGTTTGTGCGTTACCAATTAAATCATTAGCATAAATTTTATTCCATTCTCTATTAGGACCACCTAAATTAATGTTTCCATTACTGCTTGGTATTAACGCTGGAGCGTTTTCTCCACCAAGTCCTAGTGCTATGGATGATGGAATTAAATTAACTCCTGCTCCAGTTGGTCTTGCAGAATCTGTGATCGCTAGATGTAATTCTTTGTTTGATGCCTGTGCTGTTAATAATGCATTTGAACTACCATCAATTGATATTTTTAATTGATTGCCTGATCCAACTTGCACACCTTCATCTAAAACTCTTAAGGATTCTAGTTGTCCAATTCTTATTAAACTTGAATACAGTACTGTAGCATTAATCGAATTACCAGTTAGTGTTGTTGCGGCCGCAGGTACTGTAACATTCTGTGATCCATCAAAAGGAACACCGTTGATATTCACAGGATTTTGTAATTTTGATGCTGTGAAAGAATTACCTGATAATGTAGCACCAATAAAACTATTCGCTTCTACTACATCAAATCTACTTGTACCTGATGCGGCTGTAACATTACCTGTAACATCGCCTACTAGATCTGCTGTAATAGTGCCTGCTGAAAATCCACCAGCGCCGTTTCTCGCTACTACTTTACCTACGACATTAGCAGAGCTAGCATCAACTGACCAAGTAGTTGCTACACCGCCGTCGAAATCATTTCCTAATATGTAGTCACCGGATAATAATTTATTAGTGGTGCTAGATTTAATTGTGATGTCTGCTGATCCGTCGAATGTAACCCCATTTAATCTTCTAGGTGTTGATAACGCATCTGCTGTTTGAGCATTTCCAGTTAAATTTCCTCTTACCGCTGTGAGAGCATTTAAGTTGATACCGGCACTTAGTTGTCCAAAACCTGGAATTGCGTCTGCCGTGCCTATAGTAAAAGGCTCACTGGCTACAATAGCTATATCTCTACCATCGACCGTTAATATTAAAACAGCGTGTGTTACTCCAACAGAATCTCTTAGAGATCTAGATCTAGCTCGAGTTACTCCAAATCCATTTACAGACTCGGGACCTATTAAAATCCATTCACTTCCACTCCAAACATATAATTGATTGTCGGGAGTTTTTAACCAAAAGTTTCCATCTGCTGGAGCTGTAGGTGCTGTGGGGGATAATTCTGTAGAACCTAATACATTCCAAGAAGTTCCATCATAGACACTCATTAAATTTTTAGAGGTATCAAACCAAGTTTGACCTGCTACTGGTCTTGATGGAGGAGCATCATTAGCAAAATTTTCTAATAGGAAGACAAAGTTTTCGTTTTGTGATTCACCATACCCAACGTAGTTTCTACCAACTAAACTAATACTCGTAGAAGTATCAATCGTTCCATCTTGTAGAACAATAAGTTCTTCGCCATTAAATTTGTTAATCGTATATGCCATTTAAATCGCTCCTGCTCCTTATTATGGGGGAAGTGGAATGTCTGATTGGTGCGACCAACCACTTATTAATAATTGGAAAACTTTAATAATTCTTGTTGTTGAAATCGATGGTGCTGGCACTGTCGCTGTCGCAACTGATACATTCGTTAGTGCGTTTCCTGTAGTACCTGATAAATCTGTTAAGAATGGGCTCTGTGATTTAGATACTAACGCATTAATATCTAGAGATCCGGTCGAGTTAGCAATTTGAGTACATAAAATCCTAGCATAAGTTCCAACTCTATAGTATGCCGCTGGAGCGATATTATTTAAAATATTAGTAATAATATATCCATTTGATTTACCGTCCGATAAATCCATACTAAACACAACGTCTCTTGATTCGATAGTAGCATCAACATACTCTTTGGTTGCGGCATCTTGTGCCAGTGTCGGATCAGCCATACCTGTGATTTTTGGACTGCCAATTAATACAATATTGCCTGAACCATTCGGTGCTATTTCTAAATCTGTATTTGATGTTTCTGTTGAAATCCTGTTGGTAGTTATTCTTATAGTATCGATTCCACTAGGACCTACATTAAGTGTTTCTTGAGTACCGAAAGATGTAACTCCTGGAATAGCTGTTACACTTGCTGATAATCTAAATGTTTTTGGTGCTGTACCGGTTTGTTCGATCACCGGAGTGCTATCTATAGCAAAATATTTGTTTTGAGCAAGGTTGAGATGATCTGAACTATTCCACGCTCCACTTAGCAAATCAGGAAGTTCTGGATCTCCTGTTTCGTTAGTCTGTGACCAAATTAAAACGTGTTTTGTTGCACCTTCTAAAATAACACCACCACCGGACGCATTTTCATCTGTAGGAGTAACTCCAGTTTGTGATGCTAGATTGATAGTTTTGTCTTCAACGGTTAATGTCGCTACATCGATCGTTGTAGTGTCACCTTGTACGGTTAAGTTTCCTGTAACAACAACAGATCCACCAAATGTTGATACACTATCAGCGAATCCAGAGTAGAAATCAATAGTACGTGCCGCTGTTCCGATTGCCACTGCTGTTTCTTGGCTGATACCTTTTCTAACATTCAGTTTCATATCTTTGTCAGATGCGGTGTTTGCTATTAACACATTACCAGAACTAACAGTGAAACTTCCTTGGCCGGCACTACCTAAAATTAATCCTAAATCAGTATTGATTCTAAATTGTCCTTCAACCTGATTTGCTGTATCTTTACGTACATAAGTAGTTGCTAATGTTCCACCTAATTGTTCTGAGTTTGTACAGGTTACATTAAACTTAATACCTGCTAAACTACCAGCATTAAACCCAGGCTGGATAGTTCCAGAAAATCCTGTGATTGCATTTTTGGGTGTAAAACTATCTTTAGCGAATATACCTAGCAAGATGCCATTGTTATACAACAATGTAATTACACGTGTTTGATTTAGTGTGTCTAGAATACTTTGTACTTCTATCCCACTCTTGCCTTGGCTTGCTGAATAAGCTGGAGATATAAGAACTGGGTTGACTCCATCAAAGAAAAATAGTTGCTCGTTCGTTTCGTCATACCATAAATCGCCAATACCTAATGTTGTAGGCTGTGTTGTCGAAATAGTTGCTGAGCTTACAGGAACAAATGTAGTGCCACTATAGACTTTTAATTTTTGTTCAGAACTATCAAACCAAATCTGTCCTCGTATAGGATTGTTAGGCCTTGTTGTACTTGAAAAATTTTCAAGCAACTTAATAAAGTTTTCATTTAAGGCTTCGCCGAACCCACTGTAATTCTTACCTATAAGGGTAAGATCAGTAGACAGGGTATCTATCTGTCCATCTGCTACGGTTGCTACTACGGTTCCGTCTGTTTTGTTAATCTGATATGCCATATTTTTTCAACCTAATTAAAATAATGCTGGTCCTGATCTAATAATGTAATTAATTGTTAAGTACGGGTTCATTATACCGACTGGAGTGCCTAGTTCAAACTCAGAACTTGGTTTTTTAACTCCTCCTGAATTATCGAGATATTGTGCATTTCCAGGAGATGTTGGTCCAAGACCTGGATTTGATTCCCCGTCAGTGTCTAAAGAATTATCAATTCTAACCGCACTGTATTGTTTTTCGCTGTCACTAACCATATCGTGTTCGTGATCTGGTAAATTTGTTAATGTTAATGTAGCTGAACTTGATCCTGCATTTCCACCTAACTGTTGAGCTTTAATATCAGCAACTCTTCCTGCTGTACCGCCACCGCCATCTACATAACTACCACCTGATGTCGGAACGCTGATACCATTATCCATATTGTCTTTACCTAATGCAAATCTACCTCTTAGATCTGGAAGCCTAAATGTTCCAGTTCCAGCTAACGCCGATGCCCCATTATAGGTAGTTCCTAGCACATCATATAAATCTCTATATTTGATAATTTCAACCTCTGAACCATCACATAATAAAAATCCTGTAGGAACATTATTTCCTGCGAATGGTAATATAGCACCTATCGGTAATCCTAAATCAGCTACAAATGCATCACGTTTTTGTTTTAACAATCCTGTTGATGCTGATGATGATGTATCAGGATCTCTATAAATTAGGATATAATCATTCTTTTCTGAATCAACTGGGAATGGTTCATCTTTACCTGAAATAATATTTGCTGTAAGTTCTGTATTGAAAATCTTTGTATAACTTCCAACCTGTCCATCAAATGATATCGCTGGAGAAACAACATCTCCTGCTAACTGGAATGTTGTAACATTTCTTAAGTTAGTGGCTGTGTTAGCATTACCATTAATGTTGCCATTTAGAATACCTTCAATTTCATCTGCGATAAGTTTTTTAGCACGTATGTTATTCCACCGTTTAAGAGTTGTTCCTAGATCGTATCTATCTGTTATTTTAGGTTGAACTTCGTTTGTAACCGTTGTGCCTGTGACATCAATTCCGGCACCTACTAAAATATTTTTAGTTACAGCCATACCGCCTGCTGTTCGAATACTACCATTGCCTAAGTTCGTGCTTGGCGTAACATCTGTGGTTACCAATGCACCATTTAATAATATATTTCCATCTACATCTAATGCTTCTTCAGGAGATGCTTTGTTAATACCGACTTTGTTATCTAAAACACGTAGAACGGTTGTTGGAACACCATTTCTATTGATTTGTAAATCTAATGAACTACCTGAACTTGAATTATAAATTTTTGCCGCTGTAGTTGATGTTGAGATATTAAAATTACCGTCTGTGCCGATCGTTAATCCTGTATTATTCCTAATGTTGAAACTCTGTTCTGTTGTGTTAATAGTGTCTGATCTTAGGAACTTGCTTGCGGCTACTTCTGTAGAACCAATATTTAATGCATCAGCCGCTGTTGCTGTTCCGTATAATTTAGGAAGAAATCCTCCGGCAAACTCTGCGATATCTGAGGCACCCACAGGAACGTTTATATTCATACCTGCACGGATTCTTTGATATCCATCGATTGCGATCTTAGGTGTAAAACTATTTTTACTGAATATAATTACAGGAATATCTGCAATATAAAATTTTAAAACAACCTGTGTTGTGTTATTTGAATCTGCTAATGATTCTACCGCAGGTCCATAACGTAATCCATCTATTGAACTTTCTTGAGGACCAACTAAAAGCCATCTCGCACCTGTATAGATACGTAATTGTTGATTAGTGGTATCCACCCAAAGCTCACCAACTTTACTATTTTCAACTGCTGGTTCAGTAGGGCTACGCTGGATGTTAGAAGCCGCTTTCCAATCTGTTGAATCAAACATCATTAGAGTGCTGTTTGCTGAATCATACCATAGCTGACCTTCGACTGGATTTACTGGTTGTGAAGCAGATGAAAAGTTTTCTAACAGATTAAGAAAATTTTCTGCAATGATCTGCCCGTATCCAGTGACATTACGTCCTGGAAAGGTTAAACTAGTATCTGTGCTTGATGTATTATCAAACACTGTAATTGGTGTTTTATTTTCGCTGTCTGTAAAATTTACTATATATGGCATCTATTATACCTCTGTGAAACCAGTTAAGCTCTGTACACGGATCGTATAATCAATCTGCAAAAGCCTGTTTAAAGATTTTTGTACTGGATGGAACACCACGTGTGTCAATAATTTTCCATCACCGTTTGGATTATATGATTTTAATCCTAATTCGTCAAATACAAAATTGCCGTCTAGATTTACACTGTTATCAAATGCTTCTTGATCAATCGGCTCACCATAATCTAATAAACAAGATACTAAAATATCTGAATAGGTAGCTCCACTGATGTGTCGTATTTCCATCTTATTACGAACAGGATCACTGTTTGCTGTCGCATTCTGATCAACAATTTTTGTATATGTTTGATTATAAAGACTCGAATTAATTCCTATGGTGTTTGGTGTTAGATATGTGATTAATCCTGTTGAATCAACAACAGTACCTCCTGATCCAAATACCATTTGATAAATTGTTCCTTGTCCTTGATTAGATAAACTATTAACCATTGCTACGGACATATTCTCGTAATGAATAGCGTTACGTTTATCTATAAAGATTTCGCCATTTGACGGATCAAATATCTTGATATGCCCTTCAAAATGGAATCCACCTGTCTCGTTAGGACGTTTTGTATTCTGTTGTTTGTCTGTCATAGTGTTCTCTGGCATTTTAATATCTCTTGGTTCCATAGTGTATTTATTCAGGTAAATTTGTTGTCCTGTCAGCAATGAATCTAGCTATAGGGGTTGTATTATCAAGCAGTGTAACGCCTGTAGAAGCCGTTGTATCTCCTCGATCATACCATATTCTACCTGTTTTCCTTATGACAGAAACTCTTGTTCCTGCTGGTAAAGGATTAGTTAATCTAATATATGAGCTAGTTCCATCTACACTGAACTCTGCTTCAACTTTAATATCTGCTGTAGGACTGCTTGCACCTAAACTTTCGCTGTATGCATCGATAGGATCTTTCCTTAATCTAGAGCCTCCCGCAAATACTTCTATTTGGTCACAAGGTCCGTTGTCAGTCGGTATGGTTGATCTATACCAAGTAGTCCTTTCTGCTTTAGGTGGTAAGAAATCTAACGGTCCTATTAATAACGAGCTACCGTCACTAACAAAATCTTCTCTGTTTTGTGTTTCATTATATGGTATGGTTTCTTCACTACCGAGATCAATAACATAACTTCCTATAGCATATGTTTCACCGATAGCTGTTCCTGCACTTCCTCTTCTTAATTGAGAAAGAGTATTTCCCGACTTACTTAGATATTCGATTCTTTCATTTTCTATTTCTACTATACCTGGAATATTTCTCAGTGGTATAGGATCAGTAAGATTAGAAGCATCAGTTACTACTATTTCCTGATCATAGTATTTTAATTCACGTGCTAGTTTAACTTCTCTATCTTTGCTATATCTCTTAAATCTATAAACATTCAACATATCTTTATGGATTTCATAAGCACTTGGTTCATTATATGTGTTTGCACTGAAAGCAATTATTTTAATTAAATCACTGCTTGTTGAATCTTCTTTTAGATATAAAACGCTTCTTGGTAGAGATATTAAATAATCTTCATCTTTGGTTAATCTAATACCATTTTTATAAACCCAAACGTGGCTAGCATTTAATGGAACTTGTTTTAATTGATAATTTATCTTACCGCCAACATATTCGTCTGCATTTACTTGCATAGATGGATATTCTGAGAACCAAGTTACTGTAATGCTATCTCCTTCACTCAATGAAACGGTTCCTTCTATTACTAGGTTGTTTCCTGATACTGTATATTGTGATCTAAGATTGTTCTCAATTTTAATAATATCGCCAACATTCAATGTTGAATTATATGTGAGAATTTTTGTAGTACCGTCATATACATAATCTTGAACAGGAATTTTTACTTCATTATTAACCAACACAGTAATATTCGAATTAAGAATAGCACCTGCACCTTCTAATGGATCTTGTCCGAGAGTAAATGAGTTTGTTACACCGTCGTACACACTATAGATCGTATCGACCCCTCTTAATGCGGTGTTATTAACCTCAACGACTATAGCAGATTGTGCTGATGCTCTGGTTAAATTTACAAAGTTATCTAAAGATAATGATCTTGTGCTACCATCAAATGTTATTTGTTGTTGATTCACCCTAACTACAGATAGTCCTGTTAGATCAACATCTGAGTTGGCACCAAAACATATTATTTTAACTATAGAATTTTCAGCAGGTGATTGTCCAAACTGTATTATTGATTTTCCTTCGACTTCAACTAAATCGGAACTGTTAGCAAATGTTGCTGTTGTTTCATGTACTCCATTGACTGTAACAAACACAGTATCTGTATCTGCAAAATTAGCGGCAGTTAAGAATAAATTAGTTTCGCCATCTGCAGTATATTCTTGATAATCTAATAATGCTACTCCGCCTCTACCTATCGCTATTATTTCTACTATCGCACCGCTTGCTGGCGGAGATGTAAAGGTAACTGAATTTGTAGAAAGATTAATTGTATAATCTGTTGCTATCGTTTTCTTAATTTTATCTACATAAACTAATACCGAAGAGTTTTCAATAACTTCTAAACCAATAGAATATTCTGAAGTTGTTCCATTTGAAACCACAGTTCTAGATTGCAATGGTGCCGCTCCTGAAGGAGTACTGTTAAACACTTTGATACTTACGCTATCTAATACTTGTCCTGGAATATTTTCTTCTGGCGCAGGTACTTGATCCGGTGTTATAAATCCTGATCCGTCTATAGTAATTTCTTCAGCTGTTAGTCCTGTAGCAGTAGCATAAGCACCGCTCATAGCACTTAATGTACCGCCACTAACATTAGTATCAACAATATTAGGATCACTTATAGTTACTGATCCGTCTGATTCTGTTGGACGGAATATTAAAGTATCACCAGCATTAGTTTGTACATATACTCCAATATCTATAGCTGTTGTTGAACCGTCACCATAGAATGTCGGCATTTCTGCATTTGGATTAGTAGTACTAGAACTATCCAAGCCTGGTACTGCTGGTATTGCAGGTGATCCGCCTACTAATGCATCAACCACATATCCTGACACGCCTGCTAGTGCTGGATTGTCTTGTGCTGGTGTATTACCATCTTGGAATATACTTCTAATTGTTGCAAGTGATGGCTTACTAATAACCGGAGCAATGTATTGGTTGTGGAACGCATAACCTAATGGGTTATTTGCTAGAATGCCTGCTTGGGTACGCATATCGTCTGTCCATTCCGGAGCAAGACTTCCGCCGTCCCATAATTCTGTGTATTCAAACATACAGAAGTTTAGTAGATACAGGTATTCTTTTGCGGCTACTTCAAATGCATCTGCGTTTGTCTTCCAATCGTCTGATGGACTTTGATAACCCGATGGATCCCACTTGCCTGCATCGTATGCTTCTTCCATTGCCGCATACAAATCACCTGACTGCCAGTCTGCACTTATAAAAGGATATAATTTTATATCTTCTGCAGGTAAACCATGCATGTGTAGTGTATGGAATACGTGTTCAATAACTTCCTGTGCATCTGTATCGCCATCGCCATAACCGTCACCAGTTGAATTCAAATACCACACCATGTCATTTTGTACATGAGTGTCAAACAAGTCTGTTAGGTTCCAAAATACAACGCCTTCGTCAGTCAAGAAGTTTGGAGTATAATCTGCACCAGCACCTCTAGCTACTCTTTGTATTGTTGGAAGTCCAGAGTGATATGTTCCTGCGTCGCCACTTAGATTCTTAATTAAATTTCTTTGATATTCTTCGTTAATACCTGCGCCAGTTGGATCTGTAAATAATTCAACCATACGTGCTACTTTTTCTAACCACGCATCCGGAACTGCTGTTTGTCCGCCTACTGTACCAGCACCCATAATTCTTACACCGTTGGTTGTAACTTCACGCTTGAAGAAATCACTACCATTGCCGGTAACATTGATAATTGCACCATTGTTGTATTCTGCATCTGCTGGTACGCCTGGTACTGCTGGTATTGCTGGAGAACCTGATCCAAAGTTTGGATCGTCAATTCTTATTGCTCTTTGACTTCCTGAACGTTTTAGATAGATATTAATTTCTTGGCCTATTGCAGGAATATATGGCAACGTAACCGAATTCGTACTTCCATCAACAACAACATAATAATCCGAAGTTGTTTCAACACTATCCCAACTATCAGTGAACCATGGAAGTGCGTCCCATCCGCCTGTTACATCAAACGTAGTTCCTTGCACCTGCACACCACCAAAGTCAATACCGGTCATTAATTGACTAAGATCATCTCCCCTCATACCTGAAGTTGGTGAATAATATTTGTTGATTCTGTTTACAGCATCTAATAATTCGTCATTTTTCTCATAGGCGATCGCTATCACATCTCCAGCTCGAGGAACTGTGGTGAAATTTAATTTTCCTTTTAATAATTTATAAGTATCAACTTCTGATTTATATAAACTTATAGAAAATTCATCAGGTAACACTACCTGTCCGTTTTTAGTAATAGTAATTTTTGATTTATCTCTGGTAGGAGCATATTTTAAATCAAATACAGCGGTATTTCCTGTGGCAATAATAGTTTCGCTTTGTGTAAAACTGCTGTATATGCCTACCTTATTAACTCTGTCAAATTTAACACCCAATCCAAATGTTCTTGCTTTGGTGTTTCCGATTATCGCTATCGCTTTAGCTCTTGTAGAACTTGATGGATTTCCTCCTACTAATGATACTGTAGGTGCCTTAGTATATCCTGATCCCGAATTAGTAACAGTTATTCCAGAAACTGTTCCATTAGAAATATATGCTATTGCTTCTGCGCCAGTTCCGTCACCTTGAATTAATACACTAGGAGGTTGTGTGTAATCTGCTCCGGCATTCGACACGCTTATCGAAACTATAGAATACCCATTGTTATCTTTCCACCATTTCCAAGGATACGTGTCTATTGTTTCATTGTTCACTCTAATTGGAATTGCTTTGCCTTCTGAAGGAATATATGCTGGTGGCAGATCAAAATCTGCAATAGCACTATTGGTGTTTTCTATATTTTTATATAAACTTACATATTCTCTTACTGTAGTACGGTAAGGTTTTATTTCATCGATATATTGTTGATAACTCTCTAAATTATCATTTTTATAATTAGTTTTTTGTTCTAGATCGCCTACATTATGTATAGCATTCAAGAAGCTGGTTTTGAATGCCCAATCTACATATTGCTGTTCTGCAAAAACATATCTAACACTAGCAAAGAATAATTTATTCCATTCAACAGCATAGTCATTAATGAATATATCTTCTTTTATCGCTTTTAATATATTACGCAATTCAAGCGAGTTCTCTAAGTCATATCTAACAGCATCAAAGCTCTGTTTGGTATCATAACCAATGCCAACAGTTTGCGTATCATACAATGATGAACTTAATGCTATAGTTCCGTTTTGTCTTCCAACTAATACGTATGCATCAGAGAAATTATCTGCCTGTGCTGTTTTTTCGAATACTGCCCAGCCACCTGTTCCGTATTCTTTTATTCTTAATAGGTCTCCTGTTTCTAAAGTAAGCGGTGCTTCTTCTGCAACTATACCAATCTCTTTTACTATTCTCGAAGTGACTCCGTATCCTGTTTTCCACCAATCTATTAAGTTCCAGTATCTTGTGGTTTCGTAGGCTTGTGATCTTGTTCTGAAGAATACTTTTCTTGTTTCATCCCAACTGTAAATACTCCAGAAATTCGAAGCTGTCGAATCTGTTTCGACTAATACAGAGAATGGTCTTATTTTTGCGATACAACTGCTGTATTTTCTTCCTCGATTAGTAACAGCTACGCCGGTCACACGACCTTGTGTATCAATAGTAGCTACTGCTTTAGCACCGATTCCGTTTCCTTCAAACTCTACTGGCGGAATTACTCTGTATCCAAATCCAGGATTAGTAACATCAATGGTATCAATTTCTCCATCTACTATATTAACCCTTAGTGTTGCCTGTGTAACTCTGCTGGTTCCTACTTCTGCTAGATCTGCATAGGTATCTACACTGGTATCATATAAATTTAATACTGCATTCGGCGCAGTATCTACGAGATTCAAATTAGCAAAATTTATAATATCAGCAAATGGTTCTAAAGTTAATGTCGAGTTAATACTTACTATTAAATTTTTCAATGCTTGTATTCTATTAACAAACATTGTTTGTCTCGGACGGAAATTTAGACCGTATTGTTGTTTTGCTGGTAATGCGGAATCTGGTACTCTGTTACCTGCTAAATCTCTACCAACTAAACTATCAATCCATTTATTTTCTAATTGTACTGTTGGTAAACTATCAGCGTCTCCCTCAGTTAATAACTGATATTCTTTGTGTACAAGATTGGTAGCTTTACCGCTATTATTTTTATAATATTGTACATTAATAGTTGCGGTATCGACATCTAAAACATTATCAAAATTATATGTAAGGAACTTATCAGAATCAATTAAACTTATAAATGTAACTCCAGAGCCTCCTGGATTATTAATCAAAGAAGCAACTGCTGATGCTGATTGATTCCTTCCCAATACGTTAGGAACAACGACACTATTTTTAACCCAATAGTAATAAAGAGTTTCAGTCGCAACACCAGTTGTTGGATTGTATAATTCTTTCACAGAATAAACATTGTCATTAGGATATAACGGTTGTCCTGATATTCCTTCGGCCAATCCGTCATTGGTGTCTGCTAACACAGCCCACTCACTAGGAAGTAATGGAGTTTCTACCCACTCATAGATATCAATACTAGCACCAGTTGCTAAGGTATTCCAATGTCCAATCCTATATGATAGATCACCTTGTTCATGATAAACCCATTTTGCTGTAGATATGTTCCACCATATTTTTCCAACATTATTTTCAGTCCAAGCCATGTCAGGAATAACATTTTGTTCTTCAGTACCAACGTTATAAATTGCAGGATCATATATAGTTTTGAAACTGATCTCTTGTTCCGCTGAATTTAAAACTTTTAACTTAGCATGATCAACATAATCTAGATCTTGTATTTTAATATTATTAATATTGTCATACAATACAATACTTTTAATCATTGATAAATCTACTGTAGGTTGTTGTGATGCTAATGTTTGCAATGAATTTACAGTAGAATCTTTCTTGAATAATCTAATATATCCTATCTGGCTATCATCTATTGGTGATTTATATTTCGGTGATCCGACAACGATAGTAGAATATGTACAAGATAAACTAAATCCAAAATTTTCATATGGAGTTAGATCTGTGTCTAATTTTTCTGCCAAGAAATAAGTATTGCCTTTTTTCTCATAGACATATACAGCGCCAGCATACCCTTTTTCTTCAACTATTCTTGTTCTGTTTTCATCGAATGATGTAGTACGGCTATCAAAATTAATAAGATTAACAAAAGTAGAATCTTTAGCGCCGATAACTATTTTTTCAGCCGCTGGTGTCATACAAATACTTTGTCCGAAATATTCGTTAGGGAATCTTTCGTAACTTTCTATTTTCTGTTTTAATCTATATTCTAAACTTGCAAATCCAGCAGTTCTAAAAATATATGCTGAACCTTGATTCTGTAAATTAATGTCTGCTTTAGGACTTGTTATTATTAATGTTGTACCTGTATAATCAACATTAATCGAATGCCCAAACTGGTCTCCCGAACTAATTGCTGATGTTGTGTCTAAATCATTTATGTCGTCTAATGATCCAGCGGTAATTGTTTGTTTAAATTCGTATAAATCATTCTCATTTCTTTGATAGATAAAAACTTTACCTGACGCCTGTGTGGTGCTATCTCCTACTTGTTGCCAATTAGACGAATCTGTAGGATCTTCGTTATAACTTCTTAATGTACTATCAGCACCAAATACCGAATCAACTAATTTATAATATTGATATTTAGAATCATCACCAGCATCTGCTCCTGAGACTGTCATGTCTTGATATTTGACTACTTCGCCCTCAATGTATTCAATGTCTGGTCTCCAATGACCTCTGTAATTTGCGAAATATTGTCCGTCTGCTTTAGGTAATCCAATGGCTAATATACTTCCGTCCCTGTTCATAGCCATGCTGTGGCCAAAATCGTCACCTTGTTTTATTAATTCAGCGACTTGCGTACTTCCTATTAATCCTAGTGCTAATGTAGAACCATCATCATTTACAGAAATATTTGTAGGTAAAGAACATTGTGTAGATATTGGATCAACTAATAACCAATCATTTGATTCAATAGTTATTGTGCTTCCATCTCCTGGATTGTCATATTTTGCCTGCCATAAATCTCCAGCGTGCCAAACAATGCTTCCTGCAATATACGGACTTGAAGGATTATAGATGCCTGCATAATTTGCATTTTCTAAATGACTCCAAGATGTTCCATTATATTTGTAAAGATAAACTCTTCCTCTTCCGTCTACTGATCCAGGAGCAGAAACTGCCATGTAATAGTTTGTACCGCTTTGACTTATTGTTACCGAAGTTCCGAATAATTCTCCTTCATTTGGTCTAGGGCTTACAAATGAATTTACTTGAACCCACTGCTGTCCTACATATTCATATATGGTTATAAACCCTTGATTTGTATATCCGCTACCTCTTCCTGCATTAGTAGCATCTATAATTGTAGCTGGTTCCCAATCTTGTGTATTGAGATCAATACTACTTCCGTCACCAGGTGCTACATCATTAATACATTTCCATAATTTTCCGGAATATAATACAATGTCATTAACCTGATACGATGCAGAAGGATTATAATTTCCTTTATAATAACTATCAATTCCACTAGCTTCTGGTGCTGATATTATTAAGAATCTACCGTCTGGACTTAGTTTCATTTCTTTACCAAAAGAACCTACTACTTCACTTGTAAATCCTGACGGTGGCGAAATTATCTGTTTCAAAGAAAGCCCTGCAGTTGTTTCTATATAGGTCATTGCTAACCCTGAACCAGGAATACTAGAAATTACTAATTTGTGTAAATCATCATAAAGAACTTTATATCCTGTATTAAGAGGAGTTGTTGTTCCGTATTCTAAAAGTGATTTAGATGTGTATTGTTGTTTTTTCTCTATAACTTCCCATTTGTTACTACCGTCATTGTCGATCCAAAATTTCGAACCTGATTTAAGTAACGCTACTGCGCTTTGATCTAGATCTGTATAAGATTCAAATCTAGCATTTGTTAGTAGATAAAGAGAGGCCAGCGTACTATCCGCCACATCCGGATTCTGTATAGTCGCATCAACACTTACTGTTATGGTTGTTTTTCCAGTTGCTGTGATTTTATAAAATCCAGTTAGATTGTCTACTTTTTTTATTCCGACGATTTCATTAACTTGTAAATCGTGTATTCTGTTTAATTCAACTTCAACTGTAGCATCTGTTTTAGTAACTCCTATAATGTTTAATTCAGGTGCTTTATTAAATCTTAATACATCCCAACTATAGTTGTTGTCAAATGTAATCCATATGTGATCGTTCTCTAAAAACGTTTCTATGTCTAGATTTAGTATATCATCTCTATTTTTTACTTTGTGTTGAACGTTGTCTGTTCTAACATAACCTGCAACTCTAGTAGGATCAGCATCATAAGATGTTGGATTAACATTAACAGTAAACGGTAATGGTTTAATAGAAAAATCTGTTTCTAATATTCTATAATATTGATCTGACACATTTGAAGGTAAATTGCTTACAAATAGAATCGGCTGAGGATTGATAGAAAACTGATCTTTTTCTATATTAAATTCTAGTTCTTTAAGCTGATCTATTCCTCCAAATTTACCTACTAAGAATGCCCATTCTTCATTTAATTTTACACTAGATGCTCCGGCACGGCTTAACTTATTAAACACTTTAGTTACAGCATTGTTTGTGCCTTTTTCTCTAATAAAGCCCTGATATAATTGGAACTGTGTAATAGAATCTTCTGCGAGATTTTCTAAATATTCTCTAGACTGATATCCCACAGAATGTCTTGCTAATCTACGTTGATTAGCGCCTACTCCTTCTGAATTCACATCGTAGTAATCGTCAAACTGATTAATTCTATAATCAAAGTTAGGAACTAATTGTTTTTCAGGAGAAGAATCTAATTTAGTCCAATATGTATCGTTGAAGGTTTCTGTACCTAATTGATTAATTAAGCTGGTCCAATTATAAGAACGATATGAAACTATATCTCCAAGTTTATAATCAGTGAATGGTTGCCATACTTGTATATTAACATTGTCAAACAAGAATCCAGGTGATGTATAATCACCGTCCCAATCTACAGTTCTAAATGCTTGTGTTTTAATACGTTCTTGTCTATATCCTGTAGTTTGATCATAGATAACATCATTGAATACTGTTCTATCATCAAATACTGTAACGTGTTCTTTAAGGACATAGAATAGTTTAATATAATAGATACCGTTAGTGGTATTAGTCGGTTCTATCACAACATTCTGGAATTGTCTATTAACATTAATAAATTGTGGCTCTAATGGTTTTCCATCATCTTTTAATACTTGATAATCGTAGAACCCGTCTAAGATATTATCTGATACCCCTACTGGTATTTCAACATCAATTTTTTCTGCGGCAGGGCTTAGTGTAATTAATGATCCGATTTCCCAATTGTGTTTGGTCCAGAACATAAATTCTTTAGACGAGGTGACCCAATCCTGTGAAGCACCTAATTGCGGATCATATCTATCAAATACAAATCCTTGATCTTTCAGCCATTCTTGATATCCTAGTAGTAAATCAACTACTGCCTGTATTGTTGTTAATTTTGTACCGTATGCTACCTGAGAAACTCTTGTTCTATTGAAGCTTTTCCTTCTTAAGGCTCTTACATCATTAACTGTTGGGACTTCAGGCAATTTTTTCCAATTTCTTTCTTCAAAATCGTCGCCGCCGGTATGTGTGGTTATCGATCTGTAAAATGCACTTCTATATCTAACAACTACTCCATTATTGTAAAGTTTATTAGCTTCCCAATCCGTAAATTCTTCGCTGACACCGCCCACTGAAATCGCAGGATCATTCGGCGATTCTAGAGGTTTATAATAATTGAATACAGGATTAATATCATCATATCCAGTAGCCGTCCAGCCACCTTCTGTTTTTTCTAATATTACTCCGCTGTAAGCTACACTAGCGATAGGCGAACTTACATTAAAAATTATGTTATAGTTTTCAGCAGGAACAAAAATACTGCTTGATGTTGATTTAGGATTTTTACTATCTAATAGATATTTTGTTTGTGCTTTATCAACAAATCCGCTAAGTCTAGCTGATAGATTAACATCGATAGATTTTATTTGAGAATCTAAGTCTGTTGTTTTCCTTCCTCTAGATTTAATATATCCTATTAGATATTTTGATAATCCGATTACATGTCCAACTCCTGAATCCGGAATAATCAAATCATTTATTGTCTGGAAAACATTAGATGTTGAATTAACTGTCTGTTCTAATATGTTAAGTTTAGTTCTAGATCTATCAAAGCTATCTGTGATAAATTCAAAAGGTTTCAATAAACACATCGCTAATACTACAGCAAATGGATATTCTGAACTAGATCTCCAAGCATATTCAACTGGGCCAACATCGCCTAATTTAAACGGTCCTGTATTATTAATTAAAGTAAAATCATTTGCTAATCCTGAATCTAACGGACTTAATAATCTTCCGTCACCATCTACTGGAATATGCGTTAGTAGTGTCGAACGTTTATACCTATTGTAAATACCAGCTCGGTTTCCGTGTTTAATTTCACCATTCGCTAAGTCTTCCCATAACACTAAGTTACCACTAGTATAAGGAGCTGGTCCGTATTCCTCTTCCCACCATGTTGGTTTTTCTGAGAATCCTAACATTTCCCACGGACAACGATGTGGTCTATCAGTGTCGTAGAACCAACGATATACTCCTCTCCAATACCCGGGTAAGTTTTTAGTTCTAGTTGGATCTGTCATGTTAGAATAAGTATAGGTAAAAGAATTTTCAGTATCTAAATATTCGTTCTCAGTATAATTCACTGTTGAATTCTGAACCCATTTTAAGAATTCGGTTGCAACCACATCATCTAACGCTGGCTTTTCATACAATCCATATCCGTAATAGCCACCTACTATATTATCAATATCAAATAGTTCATAGTCATATTCTTCTTTAATATTGTTATAGATTCTAAATTCTAATTCGAGTAATAGTTCATCTCTATAATCACCGTATGATTTGATTATGCTACCGTCGTGTCCTTGTATTACTTCTCTAGGTACTGTATACGTGTCGTCTATAAATTTTATAGGAGTATATTTTTTATACATTCCCATTGAGGTAGGAGTGGGTGGGACGTGACCACTAGCTGTAGATAGATACTCTCTTATTTCTATCTTATCACCTTCGCTCAAATTAACTGTTAATCTTACAAAACCAAAGGTACTATCAAATGTATAGTCACGAGAGTTAAGCAACTGTACATTGTTTAAATAAACATATACTGCTTTTCTGCTAGGAGTAATTAAATCAAATTTTTCTGATAATGCAAACGTTTTAATTCCGGTATCTTCTACCTCATATGATATCTTAGTGTAAGCACCTGTACCTAAAACATCAGAATCTGAAAAAGGACTATCTGAATTTTTAGTTTTTGTAAGATCGGAAATAATGTCATCCACAAAATCTATTAGATTATCGTTGTAATCTAATTCGGTTGCTTTGATTAAGAAATTATTTTTAAAATCGGTATATGCTTTGCGTGCATATTGCAAAGACTTAATAATATTATTTTCTTTGTCAGTTAATAAATGTATAGCTAATGGTGAACATCCAGAATGTTTTAAAAATCGTTTAGCATTTTTTTGATAATCATCAAGATCACGAAGATTAGATAATCCCGGAATGTTTCCACTAAATCTTTCATCAAATTCTACAGAGGACCCTATATGATCAATAGCTTCACCGAAGGTAAAGTTTCCTAACTTTTCATTTAAAGGATTTTTTTCTAGCCCTAGCGGAATTTCATAATATCCAGTAACTGGTTCTAAATCTGTTATTATTTTTATAACTACAACATCGTCTTGAACAAACGTTTGGCTGAATGTAAAAACATTTCTATTCCTAGTATATGTTCCTGTGTAATCTTTTCCGTTTAGATAAAACTTAATTATTAATTTTTGTGATGTACTTTCTTTGGACCAATCAACACTATTAAAAGTTAGTTTATTAGTAGATTCTAAAATTTTAACATTATCAACGATCGGTTGTACAAGTTCATTATTTGTTTTTATCCAACCATTAGCATAATTGCCATCGATTTTATAGTAGCCTGTTTGAATATTTTTTGTAAATGATTGGAAATCTAGAGAATATGTAAAAGAATCATTTTCCCAATCCCAAGTGAATAATATGTCTCCGATATTATCAATGTTTTGATAAGCGAGGCTGAATCCTAATTCAGTGTCGGTTATACTATTACCTAACTTGTAACTTAAGAGGTTTGTACCTATAAAGGTACTAACTGGATATGTATCGGCATTATTAAAACTTACACCGTTTTCATCATATGCATCAAACAGTGGTGCTTGATTAACTTTTGTTTTTTCTTGGCTTTTTACCCATTTAGTTCCATCGAAATGGAACATTTTTCCGCCATTAACTGTTCCTCTTCTACATAGGACACACTCGCCTAAATTAGATGCAGAGTCTGTAGATGGCCTAAGTGATATTTGATTTCTACCATTATGATCTATAAAATCTACATAATAAATCTTATTATTAGCTAGATCGTCAGTGTCTGCTACGACTAAAATTCTCGCACCTTCAAACAGATCTTCACCATCGATATTATATCCAGTACTACCTTCTATGTTTGAAAATACATCAGTGGTAAAATCATCTACATAATCTACTGTCTGTTTCGCGGTGCTACCGTGATTGAATAATTGTAGATTAGGTTTAAATTCTATAATAGGACGTTTCGCTCTAGATGATTCAGTTGCTGGAAAGTCCTGTCCTCTAAATGTGTAAGCATATTCTAAAACGCTACGGTGAAACCATCGATTATATCTTGACCAAGGATTAGTATCTTGGCTGTCTCTCGAAATTGTTAGGTAATCTTTTTGTGATGGATATGCTGTAGCATCATCGAAAGGATCTGTATCAAATCCTTCGTTGTCAAAAAGCACTTCAGGTGTATCTGTGGTCAATACAGGAACTATTAGATCACTAAACTTAGTTAAGGTGATGGCATCTCCCACCCCTTCTATCAACCAAGACTCAGAAGCATACTTTGCTGGAGTGATGTTTCCTTGGAATTCAACTACTAATCCGTTTGTGAATGCTACACCATTACTGCTGGTGTATGTTGTTTTACCAAGGACTTCATTTTCTATATCGATGAATGTATTAGATTCGATGTCGGCAATGATAAATCTTCCGAATCTGTTTGGTGTGATCAAACTCTGATAATACAACACATCCGGAGCATCATAAGGAACTTTGAATGTTAATGTTCCATTAGCGATTCCATTGTTAGTGACACCATCGTTATATTCTAGAGCGGTTCCGCCTGCGATGTTTTCTACGAATTTCCAATCCTCAGTTTCTAAATCAATAGTACTGCCGTCGAGTGGAGGAATATCTCTAACTGCTTGCCATAGCTTTTCATCATAGACAGCATATTCATTTGTTCTATAAAGTTTTTCAGGACGATATATCAATGATCCAGTATCATAATTGGTTCTAATGTATAGACCTTCGCCTGGAGAATTAACTATAAATTTGTATTCTTGTCCTCTATATAACGTTATAGCAGGGTTACCTGTTAGTCCGTCTGGAGTGAATATAAATGTTTCATCTACACCTTGTTTTACTTTATAGGTGCTAGTTACTGTTGCTCGTTGTCCATACACTGCCACCGCTGGTGGTCCAGATGGTTCCCAATAGTATTCTCTGTAGTTGATAAACTTATCCCAATTGATAGGGGGATTCCAACTGTAGTGTTCTTGGCTAGTGATTAAATCGTCACGTTCTTGATCGTTGCCAAAGAACTTGAGCATATTTTTAAAATCGAGATAGTCGTGGAAACTAGTGATGTTCTCACCGCTTTTGGTAATGACGCCTGGTTCTAACTGATATCTACTTCTTAGTGTTTGATCTGTATCGAGATATACATCCTTACCGTTGTAGGTTTTTCCATATCGCTTTCCTAGATATCCAACCAGCTTTTGTAATTTTCCTGGCTGTACCAATGGATCAACGACCGCAGACATAAACTTATCGTTGATATCTGTCTGAAAGGTATTGGGTAAAAGATCGCTGGTCTTTCTTATAGGTAATCCGCTTTCAGGAAACTGTTTATCTGCCATATTATTCTGTACTTGTTACAAATGCGTTGATATTCGCCCTAACTTCTGTCGCTGAAATGCTTGATACTATTTCAACATCATCAACTGTGGCTCCACTGATTAAAATCTCATCTGGTTGGCTCTGTATCTCAAATAGGCTACCGAACTCTTGATCTGTCTGTCTTGGAACTAAGACCATATTTGATATATCAGGAGCGACTTGATTAACGATATATGTTATTAATTCGCTGACATAAAATCTGTCTCCGAAGTCCCAATTATTGATATCAAAAAATTCGTTGATAGCACTGACTATCCTAACTTTTAAGTCATTATCGTTTATAGTTTCGCCAGGATTTTTTACTACCTTAAATGATGCCTGAAGTTTAGTTTCTGCTTTAGCACCAAATAAAACTTTGTATCTCACAGGATGATATATTATTTCATCTGATATAGATTTGATAGCATTTAATTTTCCACCAAATGTGACCCTTAATGCATCTGTAGTTGGTGCTTCTGGTTCTGTCGTCGTTCCGCCTGCTAACCAAACTCTGTATGCTTGATCATAGCTACGTGTTAATAGATAGGTATCTATGATGTTGCTTGAACTAGGATCGATCCTGCGATCGACTGTGGCATTATGGATGTACTGGAATTTGATCTTATCTCTACCATACACCCCTTTGTAACCACTTTCTAAAACTAATGTGTTCGTGGTCCTATTCACACGCTTTACTCTGTCTTCATTTACATCATAAAAATACACCAATTGTCCGTCTGGATAAGTTGTTGTATCATTAAAATCTAACAAAGACTCTTTCTGTAAAATTTTAATAGTATCATTTGTGTTATCGATTAGCTGATAGGCTGTAGCTCCCGAGACATCTACTATCTGTTGGAAAAACAAGAAATTTAGATCACTATCGACGCCTACGATCTGCTCAAACGATTCTGGATTATCGATCACGCCATCGTCGTCGCTGTCATAGAATGCTAATTTGATCTCTTCGGCAGACTCGTACCCGTCGTCAAACTTGATAGTATCATCTATCTCGAAAGAGAAATCGCTGTATAATGGAGTGATGAAATCGCTACCTGTATTGATACCTAATACTTTGATCTGATCTTTAATGACATTGCCTAATGTATCATTGTATTGTTTTTCGCTGGCATCGAAATAGAATCTATTCTGCTCTTTGCTACCAAACACATATTCCATAGATCTCACACGGACCACATATTCATCTGCTTCTTTAACAAATGCTAGATACCAAGAGCTGTCTAGATTGCTGTTTGTGATATCGCCTGCTTTACCTAAACTAAATGCATTTAATAAATTTAAGTTTGATGCTGTGATTATTTTCCAAGCAGATTCCTGCACATCGAATCGCAGACCAAAGTTTAAATTCTGGAAAATCTCATTGGTTATTTCTGTTTCTAAAGATGTTGGAAGATCATTAACGAATCTCGGAACTACTCTCGATGCTATCGCGCCTGAAGGCACAGTGTCACTGAAGCTCACAGGTCCTAGTCCTGAAGATAATATTCCTCTGTCTGCGTTGGTTCCATCACCTACGATGTTAATAGTTTTTGTCCAGATCCTATCTGTCTGCAATGGATCTGACGCATCAACATTAACTAATTTTCCTTTCCTAAATGCTTTACCTGTAGGTGGTATGAATTTAATCATAGCACCTGTGAATAGGTATTGTAAATTGTTCGTCGAATATGACCCAGTTTTTAATAAGGTATTATCAACAGCATTTTTAAAATATCCTGTTGTTAAATTAGTATCAGTGGTAACTTGTTCCCAGATAACATTGTTGTTAGCGAAGATGATTTTTTCTTCTTTAGTTAGATAGAAATTATAGACATCGGTGCTGGAAAACAAAGGCTCGATACTGCGTTTAATAAAATTAATGATATCGATTCTTGATGTAAATTTAAAGGTGATGTTCTTTTCAGTTTCTTCTTTGAAAATATATCCATCATCTGCGAACACATTGATATCGCTGTATTTTCCAGAAGCATCGATGATCTCATAGTTCCGTGAAATACCGCTGGCTGTCCTATTCACTGATTTTACTTTTAAAATATCTTGTGAGCTAGATAGTGGTGCTAGGTTATAATCTTCACCAGTTACCATCCTATTCTGTGTATAATAAACAGCAGGTGCGTTCTGTCTGATATTATCTGTGCTTTCTGATCCTGATGCTGTAGCTACAGTGTATTGTAAATCTAATCCTATGGTCAATGTGTGTGACAATCCCTGTTTATTCACATAAGGAATAGCGATGTTGATACCTCTCATTTCATTTGGAGATATCGTGTAAGACAATCCATTTGAAACTCTGTAGTATGTTCTAAATGCACCTTGTGGAAGATTACCATAGACGCCATCGGCGAATGTTAAATCAATTTTATCATCCTCTTTGGTGATAACATTATAGATATTTCTTATGTCCTGTGTCACAGAATTATAAGCGATATTGTTTCCTATCAGACTCTCGACTTTTTTCCACTCGTCTTGTTGTACTCCGTCGGGGCTCAATTTAAACAACCAAACATCGTTGTTATTGATATTAGGTGTATCGATCGCGACCGTTTCGTTTGTGGTAGGAACATCGATTTCAAAATCTGCGAGCTCTAATGATCCCTGTTTGAACATTAGATAAAATCCTGTGTTAGCACTGCCTGGACCTTTACCATCATTACGATAAATGAACCCCATCTGGTTTCCTGGCACCGGTGGTTCCTCGTAGATCTCTTCTGATCCTTGGAAACTAGTCGAAACTACTTCGAAAGCCATTCCTCTGCCACTGGCTGTTTTAGAATAAGTGAAGATAGGAACGTCAGTGTTGGTGCTCCTAAATCTATATTGTTCTGTCCTGATACCTTGGATGGTAGAGACCCCTTGGCTACGTCCGAATTCTGTGTTGTCGCTCATCGCAGAATTTAGGATCACTAAAAATTGTTCTAACCAATTATTGTTAGTTGGGTCGTTCCACTGTATAATCTGTTCTGCTAGATTTTTTCCGTTGCTATCAATAAGGCTTTCAGATGTAGTAACTGTAGCGAATTTTAATAGCCCTTGTCCAGGAACATTTCTCTTAGCGTTATAAGAAAGCATACGTGCCAATCTCAACACGCTTTCCCTGCGTTCTGCTAATTCGATAAAGTTTTCTCTTGATGCTAGATCAACACGGAATGCTAAACTCTGTCCTAGGAATGCTACGGCATCGATTAGTGCTAGATATTCTGATGACTCTACATAATCGTTGAAATCTTCTGGATAATTCTCACGGATATATGTGATAATCACCCTACGGAGATTCTCGAAGTCGTAGGATTTGAAATCAGCGTTTTTAAACGTTTGATAGATCCTAGTCCAATCTTCGTTTAGTAGTAAATTATTTTGTCTTGATGTAGTTGCCATTTATTCGTTCCTATATGATATTTAGCATACCCAATTAAGTGCTTAGTTAATGACAGAGTTCTCTTTGTCAAAATCAAATGTCATACGTTCATTCACATTGAATGGAACATAAGTAACATCTGCCTGTATGCGGATACCCTGGTCTGTGGTATCAACCTGTACTTCATTAACCACGATCCTCGGATCATAATTAATAATATCTTCAACATCTTTAGCGATCATAGTTTTAACATCTTCTGTAAAGTTTTCAAACAACATATCCCATATCACGGTGCCAAATTCAGGATTTTCTAACTTCTCTCCCTTGCGAATATAGAAATGGTTGATCAAATCTTGCTTGACTAGATCTATGTCATAGAGTTTAAAATTACGACTGGTTTCTTTGCTACTAAACCCTTTGTAAGTAAATACTCCGCCTTTGTCTCCCACGGTAGCTACATTAGTCGCTACTGTTTTTTGATTGTAAAGTCTGTTAGCCATTATACGTTCCTCTCTCTATCAGTTTCTGCTGGATCTACGTATGTAGGAACTTGGTTTTCGTGCAACACCCAAGGTTCGTGCATCGGAATCCTTTTTACTATGCTATCAACTAAAAGTGTTTGATATTTGGTGCTCCAACTTAATGTAGGATCTGTCTTAGGATTTTTATGCGTTGATAGCGGATTAATCGCAGTAGCTTTTTGTGCTACTGGTCCATTCATATCAATCCTTGTGGCTGTTTCAGTATGATTACCTCCACTATTGATATCAATGTTTCCTCTCGTGGTAATTTTTGTGCTTCCGCCGACTACTAAATCGCTGTTGCTACCAACTGTTATCTGTCTGTTGTTGCCAGCGATCATTTTAGTGTTCCACTTGCTTTCGATATAAACCCTACCACTTTCAAAATTATTTGAGTCAAGTTGTGCATTGTTTGAATATTCTGCAGATGCTTTTAAATTAATATTCCTTCCAGCTTCCATATTAATGTCTCTGTCTGCTTTGATGTTCAGATCATTTTCAGTGTGGATGCTTATGCTATCTCTAGCATAGATATCTATCTTGCCGTTTGATGTTAGTTCTATCCAAGTAGTTCCTTTTGAATTTCCAATATAAATTAAATCTTCTGAATTGTGCATCAATAATTGATGTCCAGTTCTTGTTCTCAATCTCACATATTCATTGTATGGGATATCTGAATTACCTTTTTCACCGTTTTGTGTGTCAGCATAATCTACTGGTCCTTCACCTGCTGGTGTTTTTCTTTGATACCTATCATCACCATCGTCCATCACGAACTGTGTGCCACCTAATCTGCTCACAGGTACTGGCTTAGGTGTTTGGCTTTCATTTACTCCTATCTTGGCTCGTTTTGCTCCATTCTTTCTATCGAGAGGTCCTGGAGTAGATATACCAAATACCATACTAGGAACTTCTCTACGAGCTGATGATGTTGTGGTTCCTCTAGCATCATCTTCTATCAATCCTTGTCTTAGGAAATGTTCTGCGATAGGATGTAGAGGCTTTTTAAATTTTTCTACATCTATCTTTTTTCCTTTGGATCTGTTTAATCTTCTGTTCGCTTCTGCTACTGGTAACGGCATTTTTCCTGTACCAGGCCAGTTATAGGTCTTTTTATCAGCTTCGTCTATTTCAACTTCGCTCGATCCTGCTATAGCAGGAACCATATGGTTACCAAAATTACTAGGTATGCAACCGATCCAGAACCCTTGTGAAGGATCTCCATCTACAAATGTTACTAATACCGTGACACCTACATCAGGTGGGACAAACCACATACCATAACTTTTTTGTGTATCATTATATGCTTCGTAAGTGGATGCGCCGTCCTCTGTGCTGTTACCGCCCATAAATTCATAACCAGTGTATCCAAAGAATGGCATCGCACATCTTACCACATAGGTTTGTGAATCATCTCCTAGAGTATTACCTTGTTCTCTTAACAGGGTAACTTCTAATGCTCCCATAAAACTAGGATCTAGATGGCTTACAATTTTTGCCAGATAGGTTCCTTCGCCGACTGATCGGGAATCTGTTTTGCTGATCGTTGATCTTTTTTCAATAGCCATATTAACTTCTCAAATGATCCGGTATTATTGGATTAGTTTCTGTTACTTTTCTACTTACGCTTCCTGTTCCTGTTAATATATTAGGAATTATCGGATCTGTTACTGTTACTCTCGCTTCTTGTTCTTTAGTAAAAGAAACTTGCAACGCTGTATTTTTATCTGCTGGTAACTCTTGTAGTTCTTTACTGCCGTCTGCGAAATCGCTAGGTTGTGCTGGCATTCTAACACAGCTTAATCTTTGGATAAACTTACCATCTTTAAAATCATTCTCACAGGCTGTGACTCTATAAATTCCAGTAAATTCGCTTTCTGTTTTTTGGAAATCATATGTTCCTTTAACGTCATTTAAATCTATAGGATTGCGGAAAGTGATGTATGTATAAACCGTTCCGCTTTCATAGTTCATCGTTCCGTCTGAGGTGATCTGTGCTGAAGGATCTGTAGCACCTGCGAAATAATTATTCACTCCACTATCCACCAACCAATAAGGATCTCCTAAAATTTCTAACTGAACAGTGACTAAGTCTCCACTGCTACCATTAATAAATGCTCTTTGGAAAGATTCAGCGACCAGCTGTTCTGATGATTTTCCAGCATTACCGCCTTTAAATCTCGTGAGTGCTTCGGGATCTCTTTTTGTCCTAGCCCTTCCTAAATTAGCGAGCTGTGAGCCACTTGCAGGTCCTACTGTTTTTTCTGTTTTAGTCTGTAAATTTTCAGCGGTACCTTGTTGGTTTTGATCGATTAAATTTCCCGAATCTCCTTCATTGGATGAGTTAGCACCTGCGAAAAATAAATTATTAATCTGTATATCAAAACTTAAAACATCAGTGTTCTGTCCAGTATAGATATAGTTATACTCTTTGCTGATCTTGCGTTGTATCTCTTGGTATCCAACAGGCATAGAATTAGGATTACTGAAAATGCTGTGATGAACTAAGAATGGTACTACACGGAAAGTGATTTTTCTAGCATAGTCTCCTACGATCGGATCGAAGTCTAATAGCTCTATCTGTACATCGAGCCGGAACCATTTAATATGTCCTTCGGGTGTTAATTTTTTAGGATCCATTGCATCTCGAGCATACTTAGAACTTAAGATTATTTGGTTTATTATCGATGTCAATGTCTGGCTCTGCGCAAACTGGAATGTACGTTTTTTAGGATCTATTGTCATCTTATCTCTATTGATTTTTCCGTTTTCTTCTACATCGCCGTGTTTTTTGAAAGCATAGTTTCCGCCTTGCGTTTGATCAAATCCTAGATCTGCATTTCCGATTACGTTGATAGATTCTGCAGGAGGTAACTGCGGTGTAGTTCCTTTCAACATCGACGGAACATATCTAGTATCTACTGTAGGATTTGTTATTTTTTCATTAGGGTCCTGCGTGGCACCTTTATCTGTTTCACCTTGATTGTATCGATAAAATACTGTAGAATCTTCAGGAAACTGTATATCATAGATATCCGCTACGCCTATCTGTCTTTCTACTACTAATTTTTCTTCGATTCGATTTAACACTGAGGCTAAACTTTCAGGTCCTGATCTTAAAATTTCTTCTACAGTACCTTTTTGTCCTGAAACTATTTTTAGATCATTATATGTGATGTTAGTTACATCTGAAAATCCTTGATGGCTGTAAGGTACTGCTTCTACTTTATAAACGCTTCCGCTTTCAGTAGTATTGAATCTAACCGTAACTATTTTCATAGTGAAAAACTTTGGTTTGATGCTGGTTATTAATTCTCCGGTTTCTTTGTATCCTTTAAAATCTAATCTTAACACATAGGGAGCATTATTCAAATAATTTGCGAATCCTGAATTTACCGCCGAGTTCTGGAGACTTTGTAAAAACTGTCCCATACTATAAGGTTCAAAAACTTCAAACTCGATTTTAAAAACATTAGAGTTTCCTGATTTAGCATTAGCCGCGATCGATGATCTTAGAGAAAAATCATTAACATAAAATTCAGGAGTTCCTGCGGCATTTTTGGCACGTTGGCTGTCAAATCTTCCGCCACTACTAAAAACTATATTTTTTAATTCAGATTCATTGTTCCGATAACTTCTAGGATCATTAAACTGTTCTTTGGTAAGACAGGCCATAGTCCATAATGGAGTGTAAGATGCGAATGCTTCGAGCGGATTAGGAATTATATTTTCTAAATTCTTTTTGATCGTGACCGGTTTATTTGGATCGGCGAATGATGTGCTTTTGCCGCTTTGTATTTCGTCAGTCGCTTTAGCAAATTGGTCTGCGGTTAATCTAGTTGCTTGACCTTTGGATAAATGGCTTGGAAAGGGAGATTTATTTAAAGTAGTGCCGTCTGGTTTTCTTTGAGCATTAAAGACCGAAGTTCCTATATCTCTAGCCATCTTATACTCCTAGAAACTTTTCCAAATTACTTCTTTTAGGAAGATAAATTGTCACTCCTGGCTCAAAATCATATATAGGATCTCTTAATACACTCATATTTCTTTGCACAAATACCCACCATAACTTAGCCGATCCATAAAGATCGTAAGCTAATAGATCTGGTCTGTGTTTGTATTGATTTTCTATGGTATATTGAAAATCATCAGATTCAGCAGGAACTGGTCGTATTTCTAGTAACTCGAGGTATGATTTATTCTGAGAAGTAGTTGCCCACGGACTTGTTTTTTTATAAACTGCCATTATAGATATCCTATTCCATCTGGATCCGCTGTAATTCCTCTAGCAAAGTCTTGTAGATTAAATTTACGTAATCTTTCTCTGCTGTACACCGGTACCACGGTGACCGAAATATCACTTAAAACAGGAACCCAAGTGCTGGTTCCAAATGTATTACATTTGACATAATTTACATCATTAGGTAAATCGACACTGAAACTTTTAATGATCACAGGAACTTTATCAAATACTGATGATCCGTATCCTGTAAGATTACAAACTAATGGAGGATTACCTGCATTTTCTCCCTGTCCGAAAAACATTTTAGTTGCGGTACGGAAGAATGTGGTCGCCGCTATCCAATATGCGGCATCTGTTTCTGTCTCTGCGGAGAATTGTCCAGCTATTGAGATATCATTTACTTGGCTATTTTTATAAGCATAATAAGGTTGGTTGCTATGTACTGTATCGATCTGAGAATAATTTGCAGAAGTAGCTACACTAACCGTAGGGAGATAAGGCCATACAACTCCGCCCGTATTTTCTAATAATTTAAACAGCGGACTGTCGAAAATATTCCATTGGCAGGTTATTCGTACTCGCCAATCGTCTTTGGCTCCTGGTTCTACTTTTATCGCTGAACCTGTCTGTTTAAAAAGCTCACCGCCTGCTGGAAGATTTGATCCTCTAACCAAACTTAAGAGATTATTAATATTGCCTGCGGCTTTTGAAACTGTTCCTGCGAAACTTGAAATACCGCTGGCTAATCCGCCGCCTGTGATTTTACTCAATGCTCCTTGGATGTCTGGAGTAAGACTGCTGGTCGATCCTGCTACGGTTTGCAAATTACCTATCCCGCCTGGGATGTTGCTCTGTACGGTATTGCTGATTCCGCCTAACGCAGAAGGTGCTCCACCTAATAATGCCTGTGCGTTCTGTGTAGCAGTATTGATATTAGGAATATTTGTTCCGCTAAGTCCGTTTAGACCGCTACCAATACCTCCTGATAGCTGATTAATTTTAGCATCTAATCCAGCTTTACCAAGAGGATTTTGCGTCAGCAGATTTCCTCCTAGGTTGGATGCTTGATTTAATGATTGCTGAGTCGATGTCAGCAATTTTGCCAAAGGATTTATCGATAATGCCATTTTGATTAAATTGTTTCCTATTAACTCTATTTATTCAGATAATAATGTGCTATTATAATAAGTAATAGGAGAACATATGAGCTTACCAAAACAGAAATATCTAAATAACAGAGACCTCTTAAAAGAGATCCATAGGTCTAAAAATACTTACTGTACCTACACAGACAAAGAGTATCAAGACTACGACATCATACTAAGCGATCTCGATCGTATCAACATACGTACCATAGCAGAAGCAAAACGCAATCGTGCGGCTAGATTAGCAAGAGCAAACTGGGAGGCCGCACAACGGGCATCACAGAAAAAATTAAGCCAAAAAGAGTTCGAGATAGACTATCGCAAAATGCAGAAAGAAGATTTAGTTTTCCGTATTATGACTTTTGATCACGTACCTAAAGCACCCGGTAGAAAAAAGACCGTAAAAACTGTAGCAGATGCACACGAACGCTGTAACTTTCCTCCATTCCAGCATTGGAAATTTGACGAGAAAGGTAACCTAATATTAGTAGGTAAAAGCCATTGGCGAGGCGATCTAGAAAAAGGCGAGTTTAACAAAGAGCACGGACAGATGACAGATAATCTAGCACGTATGTTCTTAAAGCTATGCGAACGCTATGCTACCCGTGGTAACGTTCGTGGATATACCTACAATGACGAAATGCGTGGACAAGCGATATTGCAATTAACACAGATTGGATTACAGTTTGATGAAAGCAAATCGGATAATCCTTTCGCTTACTATACCGCGGCAGTAACCAATTCATTCGTTAGGATCATTAATATAGAAAAACGCAACCAAAATATCAGAGATGACATTTTAGAAATCAATGGAATGACTCCTAGTTGGACTAGGCAGAATGCAGGTGGAGACACAGGCGAAAGCGGTGCTGTCACTGACATTGATCCTAAAAAAATCAATGACAAAGATTGACAATCTGTTGAAATCAGTGTATAATAGCACAAAAGGAGAATAGATGGCATTATTCAAGAAAGCCGCTTGCTTCACAGATATCCATTTTGGATTGAAGTCTGGCAGTAGGATACACAATCAGGACTGTGAAGAATTCGTGCAATGGTTCTGCGACACCGCCAAGGCACAAGGTTGTGAAACAGCGATATTCTTAGGCGATTGGCATCACAATCGTAGCACCACTGATGTATCCACTATGAACTATACCGTTAGCAATCTAGAGAAACTAAATGCTAACTTTGAAAAAGTATATTTCATCTTAGGCAATCACGATCTATTCTACAAAGACAAGCGTGAGATCAATTCCATAGAGTTTATGCGATTGTTTCCAAATGTCGTTCCGATCAAGGAGCCATTCACGGAAGGTGATGTGACATTCTTGCCGTGGTTAGTGGGTGAAGAATGGAAACAGGTTCCTAAGATTAAATCTAGATATGTGTTTGGACATTTTGAATTACCGTTATTCTATATGAACGCTATGGTACAGATGCCCGATCACGGTACATTACAAGGCGATCACTTTATTAATCAAGAGTATGTGTTCTCAGGACACTTCCATAAGCGACAGGCCAAAGGTAACATCACTTATATCGGTAATGCGTTTCCACACAATTACGCAGATGCAGGAGACGATGAACGAGGAATGATGATATTAGAGTGGGGTAGCAAGCCTGAATATCATACTTGGCCAGAGCAACCTGTATATCGTACCTATAAGTTAAGCCAAATCATAGACACTCCGGACGAGTTATTGAAACCTAAGATGCATTGTAGGGTTACTATCGATTTGCCTATCACATTCGAAGAGGCGAGTTTTATCAGAGAAAACTTTATGCCACAGTATGATCTACGTGAGCTGATGTTGATACCTGAAAAAGTAGAACTAGAATCAAATGCGGCTCCGGTAGAGCTACAGTTTGAAAGCGTTGATACTATCGTTATGAATCAGATCAACGCTATCGAAAGCGATGCCTATGACAAAAACTTATTATTGGATATCTACAAAGATCTATGATTAAAATAAAAAATCTTACAGTTAGAAACTTTATGAGCGTGGGCAATCAAACCCAGGCTATCGATTTTGACAAGGGACAGTTAACGTTAGTGCTTGGCGAAAACTTAGACCTCGGCGGTGATGACAGTGGCGCTAGGAATGGTACAGGTAAGACCACCATAATCAACGGATTGAGTTATGCAATATACGGCCAAGCACTAACAAATATCAAGAAAGACAACCTAGTTAATAAGATCAACAGCAAAGGAATGCTGGTAACAGTTACCTTTGAAAAAGATGGCGTTGAGTATCACGTTGAACGAGGACGCAAACCTAATGTATTAAAATTCAGTGTCAATGGTCAAGAGCAGGACGTGGAGGATCTAGACGAATCACAGGGCGATAGCCGAGAAACACAGAAAGCCATCGACGATATGATGGGTATGAGCCACGATATGTTCAAACATCTAGTAGCATTGAACACCTATACCGAACCGTTTCTAGCAATGAAACCTACAGAACAGCGCAACATTATCGAGCAACTGTTAGGTATTACTTTATTGAGTGAAAAATCTGAAGCGTTAAAAGAGCAGATGAAGATTACCCGAGATGCTATCTCTACAGAAAACACTAAATTAGAAACTATCAAAGCGTCCAACGAGAAAATCAAACAAAGCATAGAGTCTATAGAACGCAAACAGCGGATGTGGGATGAAAGCAAAGAGAAAACTATAGAAGATTTACTAAGAGCCAAAGAACTTTTGGCTAACATCGATATCGATAATGAAATTACAGCACAGAAACAACTAGTAGAATGGAACAAACAGAAACAAGAAAAGGATAATCTCGATGGTTTGATAGCGAGACAATCTACAGCGTTAGATAAAGAACAAAAAACATTAGATAGATTAGAAAAAGAACTGATTAGCCTGAAAGAACACAAGTGTCACGCCTGCGGACAGGATATACACGATGATAAACACGACGATATGGTTACAGAGAAACAAAATCAAGTCGATGAAAGTGCTGTGGCTGTCAAAGAAGCAGAAGAAGAAATCACAGCACTACAAGAAGCGTTAGAATTAGTAGGAGAGCTAGGTAACTGTCCTAAGGTGGAATACGATAGTCTAGAACAGGCGCTAGAGCACCGTAGCACGCTGAGCAAGTTGGATCAGGATATAGAGGTTAAGGAGAAGGAAGAAAACCCTTACACGGAGCAGATTAAAGAATTAGAAGAATCAGCGGTACAGGAACTAGATTTCACAGCATTAAATGACTTGACTAGGGTAAAAGAACACCAAGAGTTCTTGTATAAATTGCTTACAAACAAAGATTCGTTTGTTAGAAAGCGCATCATCGATCAGAACTTACAGTTCTTGAATCAGCGTTTAACCTACTATCTCGCTAAGATTGGATTACCACATATAGTGGAGTTTAACAATGATTTAACAGTGATAATTACACAGTTAGGACAGGACTTAGACTTCGATAATCTAAGCCGTGGTGAGCGAAATAGGCTCATACTATCTATGAGTTGGGCTTTCCGTGATGTTTGGGAAAACCTATACCACTCAATAAACTTATTATTCATTGACGAACTAGTAGATTCGGGCATGGACGCCAGCGGTGTTGAATCAAGTATCGCTGTGTTGAAGAAAATGACCCGAGAAAGAGATAAGAATGTGTTTTTGATCTCACACAGAGATGACTTAACCAGCCGTGTCAATCACGTATTGAAAGTTATCAAGGAGAACGGATTCACATCTTATAGCAACGATGTGGAAATTGTTGTATGACAGAAGCACATGACAAAATGATTGAAGCGTTCCAAGAGTACTTTAAGTGGCAGGAACGTTTTGAATTCCACGGATCGGATGAGGCAGGCATCAAGGCACGCTATTGGTTATCAGAAATACGTAACCACGCAAGCACAAGGCGAAAAGAA
>Ga0222714_10000196_pt1 | contig 71987 bp, 62 predicted proteins | sample C33_3DmetaG_FD_165048 | JGI IMG/M metagenome (GOLD analysis project Ga0222714, IMG submission 165048) | Estuarine water microbial communities from San Francisco Bay, California, United States - C33_3D | ecosystem: Environmental > Aquatic > Marine > Unclassified | place: USA: California...
AACTAACCCAAGTACCCGGCTATGACGCCGAAGCCACCGTGTCTCCAGACGGTCAGTCCATTGTTTTCACATCGACACGCAGTGGAGATTTGGAGCTTTGGATCATGGACATCGACGGCTCCAACCCACGCCAGATCACCCATGGCCTGGGTTACGATGGAGGCGCCTTCTTCTCTCCAGACTCCAAGCAATTGGTCTTTAGAGCTTCACGCCCCTCTACCCCAGAAGATAGCGCTCATTATGTCGACCTTCTCAAACAAGGCTTGGTAGAGCCTACTAACATGGAAATATACACCGTGAATGTCGATGGAACTGACCTGAAGCAAATCACCCACCTGGGAAAAGCCAACTGGGCCCCCTTCTTTCATCCGTCGCAAGAGAAAATCATCTTTTCTTCCAATCACCATAGCGCTCGCGGCTACGACTTTCAGTTGTACATGATTGGTACCGATGGGCAAGGACTGGAAGCCATCACCCATGAAAGCATTTTCAATGCATTCCCCATGTTCTCTCCCGATGGCAAAAAGTTGGTATTTTCGAGCAACCGCAACAACGGGGGCACGCGTGACACCAACCTTTTCATAGCCGATTGGGTCGACTAAGCGCCGTTGCTGACGGCCGCTAGCCATGCTTACCAAAACTGCGGCACTCGTCGTCCATAAAATCCCGCACAGCGACCATTCGGCCGTCGTGCGCTTGTTTACCTTGGAACACGGCCTTCTGCCCTTTTTGATTCAAGGATTGCACGGCAAGCAGAACAAAAACGCCTATTACCAACCGGGTCAATTCTTGCAGGTGGTTTATCTGCGAAAAAATGGCTCTGGTCTGCACCGCATTCGGGAAGCCCAAGCCCTGCATAACGAACCGCTGTCCATGCAACCCGAAACCCAATTTTGGATGCAACAACTCAGCAGTTTTGCCCTGGAATTGCTATCCCTGTGTCTGCACGAAGAACACCCCGAGCCTGACTTGTTCCATTGCTTGGAGCAACACTTTCAAAACCTCAGCCACGGCAAAGTGCCTGTTTCTTGGTTTCCCCTCTCCCTCTGCCTGGATATGGCCGAAGCCCTGGGCCAAAGTTTACCCCTGCAAGAAGGCGCTCGAAAAGGGGGAATTGACACCCAAATGGGTCAGTGGGGCCATGCCAACAGCTTGCCCGCCCATTTGATTAGCGCAGACGAATGCCGTTTGCTGAGGGAAGCCCAAATAAAAGGCCAGTTGAATGCACCCAAAATGGAACGCTTAGCCCTCTTGGACAAATTGATTCACCACCTATCGGTCTGCTTTTTTCCAGGAAAATCATTGAAGTCGATCGCGGTCATTCGCGACCTTAGCGCTTAAAGATTCGCGGTTGTCAGGCTGCTTTGCTCCACAAATTCAAGCACTTTCTGAACCATGTTCTTGGAACCCATGATCACCGGCACACGCTGATGCAACTCGCTGGGCGCTACTTGCAAGATGCGCTCTTCGCCAGTATGGGCGGCGCCACCGGCTTGCTCGACCAAAAAGGCCATGGGATTGCATTCATACATCAAGCGCAACTTACCCTTGGGTGCAGACTGTGTCGGCGGATATAGAAATACCCCCCCCTTCAGCAAATTGCGATGAAAATCAGCAATCAAGCTACCAATGTAACGGGCTGAATACGGGCGAAAAGTGGCTTTGTCTTTCTCCTTGCAATAAGCCAAATACTGCTGATAGGGCTCTGGGAAGGAAGCCAGATTCCCTTCATTCACGCTGTAAATCTTCCCATCTTCTGGAATTTCAATATTGGGATGTGACAGGCAAAATTCTTGAATGTTGTCGTCGAGGGTGAAGCCGTTCACCCCTACCCCGGTGGTATACACCAACATGGTAGAGGAGCCATAAATGAAATAACCGGCGGCTACTTGGTGTTTGCCTTTTTGCAAGCAATCTTCAGTGCTGGCATCTCGCTGAGGGTTGGGGCGGCGGTAAATGCTGAAAATGGTACCGATGCTGGCGTTGACATCAATATTGCTGCTACCATCTAAAGGGTCGATGGCCACTACGTATTTCTCATTCTCAGCCCCTGGCACAAAATAGGCGTCGTCGTTTTCTTCAGAAAGCACAACGCTCACCTCTCCCGAGCGCGAGAGGGCTTGAATGAAAATATCATTGGCAATGACGTCGAGCTTTTTTTGCTCTTCTCCTTGAACGTTTGTGGAACCTTGATTGCCCAAAATATCAACCAAGCCCGCCTTGCGCACATCGCGGTTGACCATTTTCGCCGCTAATTCCAAAGAGCGAAAAATCTTAGACAGAGAACCACCAGCATCTTTGTACAGAGACTGTTGATCTACAATAAACTGTTCGAGGGTAATTAGACCTGAATAGGGCATAGAAGAAGAACCAAAACGGCTTTACCTTTGCAAAGCAACGAAAAAGCCGGGACAATGCCTGCTTCTCTTGCCCATGATTTCGTAAAGATGCAGATATTTAAGTTTGGTGGGGCTTCGGTTAAAGACGCCGAAGGCGTGCGCAACGTAGCGCGAATCATCGACTCTTTTGGGGGCTCGAATGTACTGGTGGTCGTTTCGGCCATGGGTAAGAGCACCAACGCTTTGGAACGCATCATTGAAGCCGCCTATCATCAATCGCCTGAACTCCCTGCATATTTGCAAGCGTTCAAATCATACCACGATGAAATTTTGGCCGACCTCTTCCCCGAAGAACACCTCTTCGGCCGCATCGATGTTCAGAATTTGTACCTCGAGTTGGAATGTGCCATTGACAACGCCAATTTGAGGCACGATTACGATTTCTTTTACGATCAAATCATCGCATTTGGAGAACTCATATCGACCCGAATTGTAAGCGCTTACCTCTTATTTACGGGCCTGCGCAATCAATGGATAGATTCTCGTAACTTCATTCTCACTGACGATCGATACCGCGACGCGAAGGTGATGTGGAATGAAACAGAAGTGGTCGTAAACAACCGACTTCGTCCCCTATCTGAAAAAAATCTGGTGATTGCCCAAGGCTTCATCGGCAAAGGGCCGAACGGAGAAAATACCACCCTGGGCCGGGAAGGATCTGATTACACGGCGGCCATCTATGCCCACCTCTTAGGTGCCGAATCGGTCACCATTTGGAAAGACGTACCGGGCGTTATGAACGCCGACCCCAAGAAATTCGAGCAGCCCGTATTGCTGGATCAATTGTCGTATGAAGACGCCATTGAATTAGCTTATTATGGAGCATCGGTCATTCACCCGAAAACCATACAACCTTTGCAAGCGGCAGGAATTCCCTTGTTTGTTCGCAGTTTCACCAACCCCACATTGCCAGGAACCCGCGTCGATCAATCATCGGGACAACTTCAGCAAGCTTGCTTGATTCACAAATCCAACCAAGCCCTGCTGCAATTCTCGACTCGAAATCTGACGTTCATCGCCGAGAACCAGCTCATGCAGCTGTTCACCTTGTTCAACGCCCATAAAATTCGCTTGAACTTGATGCAAAACGCCGCTACCCATTTCACCTGCGTCATCGATTACAACGAGAATCGACTCAATGCCTTGCGACTGGACTTGGCCAATCTGGAAATGGACCTCAGCGTTACTGTAGGCTTGGACATGATCAGCGTATACCAACCCTCTGAGGGCATCGAATCCCGATTGCCCGCTGCCGAGAAGTGGGTCATGAAACAGCAAACTGACCGTTCCACCCACTACGTCATTCGTCCCTAAGTTCCATCACCTTCCATCCCTTTGGGGATCATAGTCATAAAAAAAGGGCTCCCGAAGGAGCCCTTTTTTCTTAGATATCGAAGGGATTATCGGTTGATGATCAACTTCTGCGTTTGAACATGTTCGCCTTGAACCACACGTACGGTGTACACACCGGGAGCAACGTGAGTCAAATCAAGCGTTTGGCGACCGAAGCCGTTTTCCAAACCGTTCATGCTGTAAACGATGGCTCCCATGGCATTCACCACTGAAACATCGGCTTTTTGTTGAGCAATGCCTTTCCATACCAAGGTAACTTCACCACGGCTAGGGTTAGGCTGAACGCTCAGAGTTCCTTCGGCTGACTGCTCTTCTACACCCATATAAGTATTGAAGCAGTTGGGGGGGTATTCCACGTAAACCTCGCGTACCACCAAATTGGACTGGTTTCCGCTGGGGTCGGTGACTTGGTAAGTGATGCTGTAGACACCGCTTTGCCAGATGTTCACGTTGTGGGTTACCACCTCTACCAAAGGCAGAAGATCGGTAGCTGAATAATAGTTATCGCGAACCTGAATACCACTCATGGCCCAGAAGGGGGTTCCTACGCAAGCACTCACTACTGGCGCAACCAACTCAGGAGCTTTGCGATCCACTACCTTCACAAAGCGCGACTTGGTAGCGACGTTTCCACTCTCATCAATGGCGGTATAAACCTCTTCGTACATACCCAACGTATATACATCTACTGAACCCGTTTTGGTTACAGAGATTTGAGACAAAGCGTAGTAGTTGTCAGTTACCGTAGCATTGCGAGAAGCATAAGGAGTCATGACATCATGCAATACAGTGTCGCTGGTATTCAATTCAATGCTAGGAGCAATGAAATCGTCTACGCGGTAATTGATGGTGTAACCGTCTTCGTCTGCCGCATTTCCGCTAGGATCCTTCGCCTTATAGGTGATGGGGTACGTAGCGCGGATTTGCGTGTTAACCGGGCCATTAAAGCCAGGGTTCTTGCTAACGAAAATCGAACCGTTGCACTCATCCAAGGCATAAACCTCATCGACAAATGGCGATTTGATTTGCACATCAAGGGTAGACCCATCGGTGATGCGCTGGTTCAAGCGATAGATGCCGGGCTTCTTGGTGTCGCGAACCTGAACCAAACGGGTTGCCGTCGCGGTATTGCCCTGTGCGTCCTTCACAGTGTATACCAAGGTGTAATCACCAACGGTAGTTGCGTCCACTGAACCTGCAATCTGAATCGCTGAAGTCAAATTGCCATCTACGGCATCGTTGGCCACAGCACCCAATTCGGTATACATGTCGCATTGCTCCATGGTAATAGTTGAATTACCGTTCAAGGTCAAAACGGGAGCGGTACGGTCCAGAACCACAATAACCGTGCGAGTGCGCTGCTCAGCCTTGTTGCCTGAAGCGTCCTCTACATCAAAGGTGATGCTGTAAATACCGGGCACGGTGCAGTCCAAATCGCTTTTCAACACCACCAATGAAGTCATATCGCCTTCGGTAGGATCGCTTGCTGAATAAGTTGAATTGGCTACTTCAGCATAGCAAGAAGTCTTGCTGCTGCCGCGCTCAACGCGAATCGTATCAGCACCTACCAAACGAATGGTAGGAATGGTCATATCATTGGCCAATTTCAACAAGTAATCTTCGTACTCTCCCACTTGATTCACCCCGCAAGGAGTGTTGCTGAAATTAGAGAAAGAAGCGGCCACGCGCAAACGAGTCAACCCTTCAAAGCTCTGGCTCAACTTAGGAGCTTTCACAGAAGCAGTGGCGCTCAAGCCGCTGATGCTACCGCTGCTCAATACTTCCTCGCCAGCGTCGGTGAAATCACCATCGATGTTCCAGTCGATCCAAGCCTTGTAATTCACAGCATTCGCATTGGTATTGCGAGAAACTGTCAAATCGTAGGTTGAACCAAAGGTCAATATGGCGGGGTATTTGGTGTCGGTGAAATTGTTGTAATCCACTTGGCCGCCATCGGTGGTTTTGTTGATCAAGGCTTTGCCTTTGCTGTCTTCCAACAACACGTTGTTGATGGCTACGTCAGATGACATCATGCTCACCAAAGGAGTGCAGTAGTCCAATACAATGACATACTTGTTTTTGATCAACTTCTTCTGCGTAGCTGAATCGCCACCCACTGAGTTCCAAGCCTTCAAGGTAAAGGTGTAAGCACCGCCCTTTAAGAACTTGATCTCGGGGTTTTGGCTAGATGCGCTCGTTCCGTTCTGGTAAGTAAACGAAGTGGGGAAAATGTTCCACTCAAACTTGTTCGCATAATCGGTTTTGGTCGTGAAGCTCACCACGTCCAAAACGTTGGGGCGAACATTGTCAGCGGTGTAATCCAAGTTGCCAGGTTTGGTAGGCGTCAAAATGGTTACATTGTCGCAGAAGGTATCGTTACCGTTGCATGTCTGGGCAACCAAACACACTTCGTAGGTACCGTCGGTTGAGAAGAACTCAGTGTAGTTCTCACCGGTTCCCGCAATGTTCTGGTCGATCCACCACTCGTAGGTAGGAGCACCTTCGGTTTGGGTAGAAGCATTGTTAAACGTTACAGCCATGCTGTTAGCAGCAGGATTATAATCGGTTACCCATTTGGCATTGGGAGGCAAAGCTGGACCCAACTTGCTCTTCCAATTGATGATGAAACCTTTGTCATTGCCTGAACCGTTGGATTCGAAGGTGATGTAACCGGCGCCGCTGGTCAATTCAATATCAGTGGTGTCCCAGTATGCCTGGTTAGACGAAGTAATGCCTTCGGCAGGAGTAACTTCCTTGTTGGGATCAGCCTCAGTGGCATCATAAATGCGCAATTTATCACCGGCATCAGCCAACTTCAATTCAGCGAAACTCAAGGTGATTTTCTCTGCACCACAAGGCAAAATCTTGAAGTAATCGATAGACGGCTTTCGGTTGTTGCCGTAGTTGGCAGTAGGCCCACCGTTGTCAAACAAGGTTCCGTTCTTGCTATTGCCTTCTTTGCTGGGACCCATGTAGAACTCAGTAGCCGAGGTACACTCGATGTATTTGCTCTTGCACTTGGTTGTAGAAGGTCCTATGTCATTTTCTGAGGTCAAGCACACTTTGTACCATCCGAATTCATTTAGGGTGAACACAGGGTTCTGGTCAGTAGCCGTTTGATCATCGGCACCCGTGGGGGAATACAATTCCCAGCTCCATTTGTAAGCGCCGTTGTCGCTCAAGTCGAACAACTGCACGTTGTAGTATTGCTCTACCTCATTCAAATCAGAGATGAAATCAGCATTGGGAGCCGCTGTTGGAGCCACAATTTTCACGGTATTCACGGCCGAATCTTTATCACCGCAGTAGTCAACCATCAACTTCACATCGTAGTTGCCAGCGTTGTTCCAAGAAGCCACACCCTTTTGGGCGTTGTTGGAAATCACCGTAGACGCCTGGTCAAAAGTCCAAGCGTAAGTCCAGTTTCCACCGCCACCCGCGGTAAAGGAAATGGGAGCCTTCACGTAACTGGTACCCGTAGGCAGAGCGAAGGTGGCTGTGGGCTTGGCTACTTGCAAGATGTTCACCTCGAAGTCCATGATGTTGCCATAGTTATTCAACGTACCACAACCTTGACTGGTAGAGAAGGTTCCGTATAAACAACGAACGCGCAGAATCGCCGTTCCAGGGCTTTGATTGCCGCATGGAATTTTAATTTTGACCGTTTTGTTCTGATACGCCCCGATTTGACCGAACGGACCTGAAGGGCCTGAAATGCATTCGGTGGTTTGGAAATTGTTGTCGCGGTTCAGATCCAACCATACTCCCGCCCATTCGGCATAAGAGCAACCATTGGAAATGTACATTTCAATTTCTTCACCTGGGGTGATGTCGATGCAAGGACCGTTGGTCATCAGTTTGTTGGTCGCACCCGTGTTTCCACAGGTCAAACCCGAAAACGTAGCCACCTGACCCTTGCTGTTTTTGATGGTTACAGCGTCAAACCAATCGATGCTGCAACCGTACGAGTTGGTTGCTGCACAAATTTGAGCGGTTGCGCTGTGCCCAACTCCCAGGGTAGATGCGAGGAAAACCCCAGCCTTTAGACCCCAGTTTTTAAGCGATTGTGTGAGTTTCATGTATGTGAGTGGTTAAAATATTTCACAACATACTCAGAGCGCGCGAAAGCTTGAAACGCTATTTATGGACACCTAAAAACCACAATCATTTGATTCTATTTTTTAGGAACCCATTCCAATAAATTGACAAATGACAGAAGTATTTCAAGCCTATCAAGGAATCGGAATCTCCAATCGGTCACCCACTTGTATGGCGCTGCTGTTCAATTGATTTTGAACCTTTATTTGCTCAACCGTAACCCCGTGAATTTGCGCAATGCGAAACAGCGTATCTCCGGGCTTCACAAAATACAAACGCTGGCTAGGGGATTGGTTGGCTGATTCACTCGGCTGTGCCGTCAATCGAAGTATTTGACCCACCCGAATTTGACCATTGGCATCCAAATGATTGAAGTTCATGAGATCAGCCACTGAAATGCTGTACAAGCGGGAAATCGCAAACAAGGTTTCACCCGCTTGAACGCGGTGTTCGCTGACCAAACGACTGCCGTTGCTGGACTCCACTTGGCTTTGAATGCCGCTGCGAAGTCCTGGATTCAAAATCAAGACCTGACCGGGGTTCAACTCCATGGATTCCAGATTGTTCCAACGAAACAGATCTACCTTATCCAAGCCATAACGCTGCGCCAAAGCCTCCAAAGTCTCACCGCGACGAACCACGTGATAGGCTTTATTCCCGTTGCGAACGTAGGTGGTATCAGCGTTAGTTGAAGCGGGCAGTACATAGGTATTGGGGCGATCTGTACGGCTGCCTTGAAGCACCAATTCCTGACCAGGAACCACTTGTTCCTGCGCGGCATAATCCAGTTGATTCATGCGGTACAAGGATTTGGTTCGAATTCCATATTGCTGGGCAATGTCGCGCAATTGCTCCCCCGATTGAACGGTATGGCGTTGCTGATCGGTCGAAAATCGACGTTTGGGTTTGAGGTACAGAATTTCGCCTGGGTTAACCGGTGCACCCGGTTGCAGATCATTGTATTTGTAAATTTTCGCAACAGGAACACCCCCTTGGCTTGCAATGGTACCCACACCCTGCCCTTGCTTGACTCCGGCGGCGGGCAACCCATTGATTTCCAATGCCAAAATACTGTCTGGGCTGCCACCGAAATACTCAGGCCCCAACACCACTAAACTATCGTAATAACCCAAACGATAGCGCTTGATGACCCCAATCAATATATCGCCATAAGCCGGGTTGGTCGCGTATCCCGCCAACCTCAAACCGTGGGCCCAAGAAACATAATCGGTAGCGGGTAATTCAAATAGAGAAGCATAACGCTTGCTGTTTTTCAAAAACAAGCTGTGGTCTCGGTAAGAATCCATGGCCGAAGGGTAACTGCGAAAGCACTCGTCTTTGGCATCGTCATCGGCTAAACAAGTTCCTCCGGTCCAGGTGCTGCGGCATTTGATTCCAAAATGGTTGTTGCATTCTACCGCCAATTTGCTGTTTCCCGAGGCACTTTCCAAAATACCCTGGCCCAACGTAATACTAGCCGGTACGCCATAAGTCTGCATTTCAACCATGGCCGCCCTTGAAAAACTATCGATGTATTGCCTCGCACTTTTGACTTGGGCCTGCAACCCAATAGAAAAGCCTACAAATCCCAATACGAACAACTGGCGCAACACAGCTTCAAACTTAAGAGGACCATGGCGCCCCCCCAAGAAGGCTTCTACACGCGATTGGACCTTGCCCAATAAGACAGACACCGACTCGCGGTTAATCCAATCCTTTCTCCGAAATTTGTAGGGCATGCTAAAACGCATTTTTTCATTTTGGGTATTTCTCACCGCCTTAGGCAGCGCCTGGGCTCAGGGCAGTTTCCCCAAGCCCCAGTTCAAAGCTTCGTATTCAAACACAAAGCCAAAAGCAGGCGATGTTGTTGAAATCATCATGAAGTTCGAAGTCGCTTCAGGCTTTCACATGTACAGCGAAAAAAGCGATTGTTCTGAATTTGATGGCCCCATTCGAGCCAGTTTGGATTTGCCCAGCCGTGTCGAATTTCAGAAAGTGGGCAATTTCTATGGCATCGGCGACCACATGGTCAAGGAAACTGAAATCTGGAATTGTTCAACGGGTGAATTCACCGGCAAAGGAGAATTTCGCCAAAAAATCAAAGTCTTCAAAAATGTACCCGCATTGGAATTGGTTTTCAATGGCCAAATCTGCAACGAAAGCGGTTGTGAAAACATACGCGATTTGATCATCAAAACCCCGGCTTTGACGGTCAATGGCGAGGTAGAGGCACCCATAGAGTCTGCCCCAACTCAAGAGATTGAACCCACAGAAGAAACGACTGGAACCGACAGCCCTGCTGTGGCTCAACTCCCTCCCCCCGTTAGCGGCGACAAAGGGTACGTCTCTGGCAGCGGTGGTGCAGAAAACAGCGCAGTCAAAACCTTCAATGGTCAAGCCGCCGAAGAAAGCAGCAGTGGCGCCTTGGGCTTATTCCTCTTAGCCTTGCTCAGCGGCTTTACCGCCTTGATCACGCCTTGCGTATTTCCCATGATCCCCATGACGGTTTCCTTTTTCATCAAGAACCACTCACGGGCTCAAGCCATACGCGATTCACTGATTTTCTCGGTTTCCATCATAGCCCTATATACGATCATTGGCACTCTTGTAGCCGCTACTTTCGGTGCCCAAGCGGCCAACTGGTTGAGCACCCATTGGGCCCCCAACGTGTTTTTCACGGTCATCTTTTTGGTGTTTGCCGCCAGCTTTTTTGGGGCATTTGAAATCACCTTGCCCTCTTGGATCGTCAACAAGGTCGATCAGCAGGCTGACAAGGGTGGATTCATGGGTCCCGTTTTCATGGCTGTTACCATCGCCTTGGTCTCGTTTTCTTGCACCGGGCCCATCGTCGGCACGGTATTGGTAGAAGCCGTGACCGGTCAAGATTTCATGCGCCCCATCGTGGCCATGTTTGGATTCTCCTTGGCCTTTGCCTTGCCCTTCGGGTTGCTGGCCCTTTTCCCTTCTTGGTTGAATAACTTGCCCAAAAGCGGCGGATGGTTAAACAGTGTCAAAGTCGTATTGGGCTTTATCGAAGTGGCCTTCGCCTTGAAGTTCTTGAGCATTCCCGACCAAACCTATCACTGGGGCTTGTTGGATCGCGAAATCTACTTGGCCATTTGGATTGTGGTTTTCTTCTTGTTGGGCTTGTACCTGCTCGGCAAACTCAAATTTTCACACGATAGCGATTTACCATATGTCAGTGTGGGTCGATTGGGGATGGCCATTCTCTCCTTCACTTTTGTCGTTTACATGATTCCGGGCATGTGGGGCGCGCCTTTGAAAGGCTTAGCCGGGTATCTCCCTCCCTTGAGCACGCAAGATTTTCGCCTCGGAGGCCCCGATCACGGCGAAGGCAATGTCATCGGCACGCCCAAATACAGCGACCAACTGCACATTCCCCATGGAATAGCCGGTTATTACGATTATGACGAAGCCCTGGCAGCTGCTCGCCAGTTGGACAAACCCTTGTTCATCGACTTCACGGGCCACGGTTGCGTAAACTGCCGCAAAATGGAAGAAAAAGTATGGTCAGACCCGCAGGTTTTGAAACTGCTGAAAGAAGATTACGTGGTGGTTTCGCTGTACGTAGATGATAAAAAAATCAAGTTAGCTCCAGCTGAACAATTCGTCGGCAAGGCCACCGGTAAAACCATACAAACCCTGGGTGATAAAAACGCTGAAATTGAACAATGTTATTTCGGCAAAACCACCCAACCCTTGTATTGCTTGCTCGACCAAAACGAAGAATTATTGCAACCTGCCTTAGGGGCTGACTATTTCCAATTCAACGTTGAACCCTTCGTCGCCTTTCTCAAAGGGGGCGTTGAACAATATAAAAAACGATGAGCCGCGTTCGCCAGCATTTTGAAGAAGCGCAGAAGACCCTGACCTTGTTCCTCAGCGATGAGCAGGCCTTTGTAGCCTTGGACCAAGCCATCGAAGCCATGGCCAAAGCCTTGGACTCAGGCCATAAGATCATTTCCTGTGGCAACGGAGGCAGCCATTGCGATGCCATGCATTTCGCCGAAGAACTCAGCGGGCGCTACCGAGCCAACCGCAAGGCCCTGGCCGCCATGGCCATTTCTGACCCCAGCCATTTGAGCTGTGTCGGGAACGACTATGGCTACGAATTTGTGTTTTCCCGTTTTGTGGAAGCCGTGGGGCAACCCGGCGATGTACTGCTTGGCATTTCCACTTCGGGACAAAGTCAAAACGTATTGCGGGCCATCGAAGCCGCCAAAGAAAAAGGCATGATTTGCATTGGCCTTACGGGCAAAGACGGTGGCCAAATGGCCTCTGTTCTGGACATCGAAATTCGCGCTCCGCATAGCCAGTACGCCGATCGGGCACAAGAGATTCACATCAAGGCCATCCATTCCATGATCGATGGAATCGAACAAGCACTTGGTCTTTCCTAAAAATTCGCGCATTTTCGCCCGTCTAACACCTTCCCCTTTGTGATTCGCATACGACTTACCATCATGAGCTTTCTCCAGTTTTTCATCTGGGGATGCTGGCTCATCACCATAGGTGCCTATTGGTTTGGCAACAAACAATGGGACTCCCAAGATTTCGGGGTCATCTTTTCGACCATGGGCATTGCCGCCCTGTTCATGCCCGCGATCTCGGGAATCATCGCCGATCGTTACTTATCGGCCCAAAAATTGTACGGCATTTACCACATTCTGGCCGGCATTGGCCTGTATTTCGTACCCAGCGCAAGCAGCCCCGCCGACATGTTTTGGCGCATCCTGCTGACCATGGTTTTCTACATGCCAACCCTATCCCTGTCCAACACGGTTAGTTATCACCTGCTCAGCTCCAAGGGTGAAGACGTAGTGAAGGCATTCCCTCCCATTCGGGTGTGGGGTACGGTTGGATTCATCGCTGCACTGTGGTGCGTGAGCCTGACCCACAACGAAACTTCGGCCAATCAGTTTTACTTGGGAGCGGCCGTGAGCCTGATTTTGGGTCTCTACGCTTTCACATTTCCCGATTGCCCGCCTCTGGGCAAGGCCACTGCCAAAAAAGGATGGATGGCTTTGTTGGGACTCGATTCCTTTGCCCTACTCAAGGAAAAACAGTATGCCATTTTCTTTCTGTTCTCCATGCTATTGGGCGCTGCCTTGCAGTTGACCAATGCCTATGGTGACACGTTTTTACACGGCTTCGATGGACAAGCCGAATACGCCCACTCTCTGGCCGTGAAATACCCCGCCATGATCATGAGCATTTCGCAAATCAGCGAAACCCTGTTCATACTGGCCATTCCCTTCTTCATGAAGCGCTTTGGCATCAAGCAGGTTATGCTCATCAGCATGATTGCATGGGTGCTGCGATTTGCGTTGCTCGCCTATGGAAATCCCGGCCCAGGTTTGTGGATGATTGTTTTGTCCTGCATCATCTACGGCATGGCCTTTGACTTCTTCAACGTTTCAGGAAGCCTCTACATTGAGAAAAGCGCTGACCCCAGCATTCGCTCGAGGGCTCAGGGCCTATTCACCATGATGGTCAACGGTTTTGGCGCCGTTTTGGGAAGCCTCAGCAGCGGATGGGTCATCAGTCGATACTTCGAAGACGCCCAAGGTCTGAAGGACTGGAGCAGCATTTGGCTGGCTTTCGCCGGCTATGCATTGGCTGTAGCCATCGCTTTCTTGTTGCTGTTTGAAGAGCCTGCCACTCAGAGCAAGTCGTAAGGATTCGGCGACGAATCGTCTGCCTCTTCCATATCTCGAACACCCAGTACTTGCTTGGCCTGTTGCTTCATGGAAGTTCGAAAGAAAAGCAAATAGGAGCTACCGGCGGCTGCACCTGCCAAATGGCCTTCCCAACTCATTTGCTCAGGAACTAGAAAAGGCAGCATCCCCTGCCACATGTTCCCATACCAGAGAAAAGCGGCAAACATGATGCGCCTGTACTGAGGATGTTTGTAAACGAGGCCCTGCCCCATTAGGAAAAAACCATAGGCATAGACCCAGGTAGATGCTCCAATGTGATGACTACCCGGCTGTCCCATCATAAACAGGAGGACGGAACTCAAAGCCCAGCTCCAAAGAAACAATGAGATCCATTGGCGCGGCCATATCAAATAACTGCCCACGGCCAACAAATTCAAGGAAAGCAAATTCGATAGCAAATGACTTGAATCAGCATGAAACCAGGACCCGGTGAACATGCGGTATGCAAGCTCCCAATTGCCGGGAATCGTGGACCAAGGCCCAGCATCGGGACCATACTGGAAAAGAGCCAATAACAGCAAGTTCAACACAGCCAAGGCCAACCAAAATCCCTTGGCTAGACTCATAGCTCAAGAGCTGCATTGTACCAGCCAGGCTCAAACTGAGCCCCGTAACGCTGGTAAAACCGTTGGGCCTCGGTATTCCAGTCCAAAACCTGCCAAACCATTCTTGAGCAACCCTGTTCTCGCCCAAAACCCAAACAAGTTTCAAACAATTGAGCCCCTATTCCCTGGGAGCGGCATTCAGATTGAACCACAAAATCCTCGAGATAAAGCACGGGTCCTTTCCACGTAGAATAACGTTTATAGACCAAGGCAGCACCCACCACTTTGCAATCCACTTCAGCGACCCAGGCCCAAACCCAAGGCTGTGGAGCGAACAATACTTCGCGCAAAGAATCGGGGGTTGTGACCAATTCATGAGACGCACGTTCAAATTCGGCGAGTTCTGCTATGAGCGCGTGTATGGAGTCCACGTCTTCAATCGCAGCAGAACGAATGGAAAATGCAAGCATTAGCGAATGGCTAACTTCAGGGTGCGGGTGGTATCACCGCTTTTCACCTGAACAAAATAGACGCCGTTCTGGATCATGGCATCTTGCGTGCTGATGCGCACCCTGCCCGCTGCAAAATCAGCCGACTTGATGGCGTGCACAAAAACCGCTTTACCCAATACGTCATTGATGGTAATCACGGCATTAGGAAACTCAACTTCATCAAACAACAGGTTCACATAGAAGTATGAACCAGTAACAGGATTGGGGTTGAGCGTAAAGGACGGACCGCCTCCATTCACCTCTACCGGAGGATCCGATACAGGGCGCGCCTGTGCCACCGAAAGGCTGACCATGGCAACGAATAAGAGTGTCCAAATATTTTTCACTGATACAAAAATAAAAAAAAAAGGCGCTTGTTCCCAAGCGCCTCTGAATTTCATGTGGATAACTGTGAATTACTGACCAGCAGCATCTTCAGCTACGGGAGCCTCAGCAGCAGAAGTGTCAGCAGGAGCTTCCTCAACGGGAGCTTCTTCTACAGTGGCTTCAACAGCAGCAGAGTCAACAGTTTCTTCAGCAGCAGCATCGTTGCCACCGCAAGCAGCGAACACGAACAAGGTGCAAGCAGCGATTACAAAAGAGATTTTTTTCATTTTTTTCCTATTTAAGTGTGGTGCAAAAATATAGGTGCGCTGAATATTTGCAAAAAAAATTTTTTTTTTATCAAAAGATTCTTTGAATGGCTAAACCCTTGAATTACAAGGGTTCTCCAAAACCCCAACCCCAAGCTTGCCGAAATTTTGCCCAAAATCAACACTTGGGTCAGGATTTCGGCATCGCTGAACGACGGTTGTAGGGCCAAAGTTTATATCAGACCTTTGAAGCCCGTTATGAACCGCGTCGAAAATCGTTTCATTGCCGTCATCAGTTTGATTTATGCCGTGGGCATAGCCGGCTTCATCATTCCAGCGCTTCGGCCGCTTTTCATATGGCTCACTCCTTACAACATTGCTGGAGCTTTTGCCGTGGCTTGGCTGTTCCACCCCAAATGGAGCGTGGGCCATGTGGCCGTGCTGGCTCTCATTGGTGTCTTGGGCTTCGCTTTGGAATGGGCCGGTGTGCAAACCGGTCAAATCTTCGGATCTTACTATTACGGAAAAACCCTGGGCCCTGGTTGGAACGGCATACCCTATTTGATCGGCTTGAATTGGGCGGCTATGACTTTTTACGTTTCGAGTTTATTGGCCGGACGCAGCAAACACAATGCATTGCTATCGCTCGGCGGCGCCGCCATGATGACCCTCTATGATTTCTTTTTGGAACCGGTGGCCGTTCGATTTGACTTTTGGCATTGGCGTGGACCCATACCCATGCAAAATTACATGGCTTGGTTTGTAGCTTCCTTTTTGTTTCTGATGCTATTGTTTTCCAGCAGCAAGCCCAGTCACAACCGCGTAGCTGGCACCATCTATTTCATACAGCTCCTGTTTTTCATGGCGCTGTTTGCTTGGATTCGATTGTTTTAAACCTTGGCCATAAAGGCACAGGTATCGTCGTACATGCCTTCAACGGCTTCGGCGTAATTTTCCAATACGACTTTTCGCTTCACTTTCAGCGTAATGGTCATCTCACCGCTTTCGATGGTAAAGGGCTCGCGTTTTACCACGAACTTTTTCAGGCGTTCAAATTTGGCCAAATCGTTGCTGAGCTTCTTGATGTCTTTGGCCAACCAATTCGAAAGTTCGGCGTCATCAATGAACACGGAATCCCCTTTCAAAAGATTCATTTTCTCTGGCTGCTGCTCTGAAATGGCATCTGGAGAAGGAACAACAATGGCTGTCAAATATTCGCGCTTATCCCCAATGATGAACACCTGGTCAATCTTTTCGCTCTTGAGCAGAACATTCTCGATTTGCGTGGGGTAAATGTTTTTACCCAAAGAAGTCTTGAGCATGTTCTTCAATCGATCGGTGATTTTCAAATAGCCTTGCTCAAATCGGCCAATATCGCCTGTATGGAACCATCCGTCGGCGTCAAAAACGTGATCGGTTTCTGCCTTATTCTGCCAATAGCCCTGCATGACGTTGGGCCCTTTGACCAGAATTTCTCCCTCCTCGCTGCGAAAATCAGGCTGGAAACTATGGTAATCTTGAACCGTGATCATCTCCAAGGTCTCGATGTTTTGAATGGCCACCTGCTGACGAGGCGCAACGCGGCCCGTAGTTCCATACACCTGCCGGTGGTATTCATTAACAGTCACCAAGGGAGAAGTTTCGGTGAGTCCATATCCCTCTTGAACCCGCAGGCCCAAGTACGAGAAAAATTCTCCCACATGGGGAGGCAATGCGCCCGCACCGCTAACAAACAGCTTCAAGCGCCCACCCATCTTAGCCTTGATTTTGGAATAGACCAACTTTTCAGCAATGCCGCGTTGAATGGCCAGACCCAAGCCGGGTGAACGACCTTCAATATCGGCTTGGCGAACCTTTTTACCTGTTTCCAATGCCCACCAGAAAATTTTGGCTTTGATTCCCCCACTTTCGGTAGCATTTTTCACCACTTTGTCATGCACGCGCTCGAGCAAACGAGGCACGGTCGCCATCAATGTAGGACGCACCTCGGTGATGTTTGCCGCCACCTTGTCTATGTTCTCGGCAAAGGCCACTTCGGCACCTATATATGTACTCAAATACATGGTAGCCAATCGCTCATACACGTGGCTCAAGGGCAAAAAGCTCAAGTACACGTCATTGGGGCCTATGCTGGGCACCAAATCTTTGGCGTCGAAACAGTTGGACATGAAATTCCAATGCGTCAACATGGCGCCTTTGGGGACCCCTGTTGTACCCGAGGTATAAATCAAAGTGGCCAAATCTTCTCGGGTTACCGAGGCATAGCGCTCAGCAATAATCGGTTCATGCTGAGCCAAGGATGTACGCCCTAGTTCAAGAGCTCCTTGGTAATCGTGCACCAAGCCCCCGTTTTCAGAATCGCCGGGCAGGTGCAACACTCCCATCACGGACGGGCATTTATCTTGGACTTTTTGGAACTTTTTCAGCAAAAACGCGTTGCCCGTAAAGAGCAATTTAGCCCCGCTGTCGTTCAAGATAAAAGCAGTTTCCTCAGCGGTCAGGGTCGTATAAATGGACACGTTAACCAAGCCCATTTTCTGCAAGGATTGGTCGATCGAATAATACTCAGGGCAGTTGTCCATGCAAAGGGCTACTCGATCACCCTTCTCCAACCCCAGGTGCGTATAATATGACGCCAAAGCCTGAACCTCATCTAGAATGCGCTGGTAGGAAATGGACTTCCAAGTTCCTTCCTCTTTGTATTGCAAAAAGGTTGTTTCAGGCGTATTCAAAGTGTGCGCAGCATGCTCAAACATCACATGCAACGAGGCAAATCCAGGATCTTGAGCGATGCTGTGGCTAGCGCTAGTTGTGGCAGTCATAAAACAAAGATGCGCCAAGGGCCCCAAAATAAAAAGAGCGACCCTTGGGTCGCTCTTTCAAAAAGCTTCATTTGAGGTTTATCCTGCTTCTGCTTCCACAGAAACTACTTCGGGAACCATGCGCTTGAGCAAGTTCTCAATACCCGCTTTCAAGGTCATAGTGGAAGAAGGACAACCGCTGCAAGACCCCTTCATTTCCACGGTCACAATGCCATCTTTGAACGACTTGAAATCAATGGCCCCACCATCCATTTCGACCGCTGGCTTCACATGATCTTCGAGCAACTGCTTGATTTTGCGTTCAATCGCCGTCTCTTCTTCGGGATTCAACACCTTTTTCTCAGCTACAATTTCTTTTCCGTCTTGGATCCATTCGGTGAAAAATCCGCGTAAATCGGGAATCAAGTCAAACCACTCGTAATCGTTATTCTTGGTAACGCTCACGAAATTGTTCATGATGAATACACCGCGCACAAAAGGCATATCGAATAAGGCCTTGGCCAATGCGCTGTTGCTGCACTGATCGGCATGGCGAAAATCAGCACTGTCGTTGGGCAACAACATTTTATTGGCCACGAATTTCATGCTTTCGGGGTTGGGAGTCGCTTCGGCGTAAACCGTTACAACATCTTGCAAATCATGTGACATAGACATCGACTGCAAAATTACGGGCTTTTTGGGCAGAATTGCGTGAAATTCTGGCTCTAAATCCTGCACAATTTGAACGAATTCTAGCCCAATTTCACGATCTTTGGTCTTCAAGCGTATGGCCAAAACGAAAACTGCTTTTTTCTGCCGTAGTTGCGGCTACGAAAGCCCGAAATGGGTGGGAAAATGTCCCGGATGTGAGTCTTGGAACAGCTTTGCAGAAGAAATCAAACCCAGCAATCCCGTTCAAGTCTGGAAACGCAGCCACGCCAAAACCGTGCAAGCCCGAACCTTGAATGAAATCGAAAGCGAAAAACAAACTCGCTTGCCCCTCCCCGATGCCGAATTGAACCTGGTTTTGGGGGGTGGTTTGGTACCCGGTGCCGTCATTTTGCTCGGTGGTGAGCCCGGCATTGGCAAGAGCACCTTGCTTTTGCAGATGGCCTTGCAACTCAAAGCCGAGGTGCTTTACATCAGCGGCGAAGAGAGCGAGACCCAAATTAAAATGAGGGCTGAACGCCTGGGCGCCTTGGAAAGTTCCTGCCGCATTTTGACAGAAACCCTGTTGGAGAACATTCTCAAATGGCTCGATGCAGAACCACCCGAAGTTCTGGTGATTGATTCCATTCAAACCCTGTATAGCGACAATTTGGAGGCAACGCCTGGCAGCGTGAGCCAAATTCGCGAGTGCACGGGCCGATTGCTCCAGTTTGCCAAAGAAACAGGCATACCGGTTTTCTTGGTGGGGCACATCACCAAAGACGGCAGCATAGCCGGTCCCAAAATTTTGGAACACATGGTTGACACCGTTCTTCAATTTGAAGGCGATCGCCACCACAACTACCGCATACTTCGCACCTTGAAAAACCGCTTTGGCAGCACTCAAGAATTGGGCATTTATGAAATGAGCGGCACCGGTTTACGAGGCGTCAAGAACCCTTCTGAAATTTGGCTGTCACAGCGGGAAGAAAAGCTCAGCGGCATTGGTATAGCTGCGGTTCTGGAAGGCATTCGCCCATTGTTATTGGAAACCCAAGCCCTGGTGAGTTCAGCCGTATACGGGACCCCTCAACGCTCGGCTACCGGGTTTGATTTACGACGCTTGAACATGTTGCTGGCAGTTCTCGAAAAACGCTGCGGGTTTCGATTGGGCGCCCAAGATGTTTTCGTGAACCTAGCGGGAGGGCTGCGACTGGAAGACCCTGCCATAGACTTGGCCTTGATGGCTGCTATCATGAGCAGCTATCACAGCGAACCCATTCCCGCAGGCTGTGTTTTCTCTGCTGAGGTAGGTTTGTCAGGGGAGGTACGGGCGGTTCAACGGGTCGAGCAACGCATTGTAGAAGCCGAAAAACTGGGCTTCAGCGACATTGTCATCTCCAAATACAACAAATACCAAAGCGACCCCAAGTGGACCATCAAGATCCACTCCTTTGGGCGCGTTGACGAGGTGTTTTCCTGGTTGTTCGGTTAAAAACTGGGCCCGGCCATTCGGCGCTCTTGATACACTGATTTGGCCAGCAGTACCATTTTTTGAGAATTGGGAATGCGAATGCGCGATTCCAAAATTTGCTGAGCCGTAGTGCGTTCAATCTTTTCGAGCAGCTTCAAGTAATACACGTAAGCCGTGTAAACCCCCAAACGACAACCTACGGGCAAGGCCACAATTCCCTTGTAGGCGTGCTCAAAATCGCGCTTCACCTCTTGAATGATGGTCCATTTATCTTGATCGCTGAACTGGGTAAAGTCGACCCCTGGGAAATACACACGACCGCGGTCCTCGACATCGCTTTTGATGTCTCGCAAGAAGTTTACCTTTTGAAACGCCGCACCCAAACTTTGAGCAAAGGGCTTTAGGCGCTCGTATTCTTCTCGGTTGCCATTGCAAAAGATGCGCAAGCACATCAATCCTACCACTTCTGCGCTGCCATAGATATAGGCATCGTAGCTGCTTCGGTTGTGCTCGGTAGTGCCCAAGTCCTCTTCCATGCTATTGAAAAAGGGCTCGATCAAATCTTTCTCTATCCCGTATTGGTTGGCGGCCATTTGGAAGGCATGCAACACCGGATTGGTCGAAATCCCATCTTCAATGGATTGATAGGTCTGTCGCTTGTAATCAGCCAAGAGTCGTTCCTTGTCAAATCCATGAAAAGTATCGACCACTTCATCTGCCAAGCGCACAAATCCGTAGGTAGCAAATACAGCCCAGCGGTATTCTTTGGCCAACAGCCGAATGCCCAATGAGAAACTGGTGCTGTAATTCAGCGCCACGCGTTTGGCGATGGCCTGAGAAGTCTGATCAAACAATAGAATGCTCATCTTGAATGCGTTCGGTTACTAATCGAGAACCGATTACCACGATGGGCAAACCGGTTCCCGGTACGGTTGAGGCGCCTACGTAATATACGTTGCGCAATTCTTCGTCTTTGTTCGAGGGACGAAATGCCCCGATTTGATTCAGCCCATGGGCCAAACCCAGACCACTGCCCTTGTACAAGTTGAACATGGATGCCCAATCTTGAGGGGTATAAATGGTTTTGGTTTCTATGTTGCCGGCAATGTCGTAATTGACGCGTTGGCCTAGGTCTTCAATGATTCCAGAGGCCAATTTCTCGGCGTCACTCCAATCAGGCTTTACCCGCATGTCAGGCACTGGGCACAGAATGAAAAGGTTTTCGCAGCCCTCGGGAGCACAATTGGGGTTGCTCTTGCTGGCTACGTTGACGTAGTAATACGGTTTTTCAGGGGCTACTGAAGAGCGAAATATGGTGTCGGCATAATCCCTGAAATTATTTCCCAAATAGTAATTGTGGTGATGAATGCCTGGAATCTTGCCTTTTACTCCCAAGTAAATGGTGAAGGGAGCCAATGTCCATTCCATCGCATCCAATCGCTCTTCGCTGAATTTTTTTCGACCCAAGAACTGACCCCTAAACGCAGCCGCATCGGCATTGATGACGTACAAATCAGCGCTGTGCACCTGCCCAGAAGCATCGCGAAGACCGGTCATTTGTTTGCCCGAGTATTCAGCAGCTACTATTTCTGTGTTGTATTGAATCTGTACCCCACGTGCAGTCAAAAGTGGCAACATGCCCTCTACAATTTTGTACATCCCACCTTTGACGTTCCAATAACCGTCGTATTGCAGTTCGGTGTAGTTCAATAAATTATAAACCGAGGGAGTATTGAAAGGCGTAGCACCCAGAAAGAAGGCAACTAGAGAGAAAATGATTTTAACCTCTTCGCTCTCAAAATGGCGTTCTAGTTCCTGCCAAAATGTGCGAAACATTTTGGGAAGGTGCTTGACAGGCACCTTGGCCAAGCCCAAGAGATAATGCACGATGGAATCGAAGTTCTTCTTCACAACCCGGTACTCGGTATCGTGAAAAATAGACTGGGCTCCTGCCAAATATTTTCTGGCTTTGGCCTCAAAATCATCTTCGATGCCTTCAAATTCCTTGGCCAGCTTGCTCAAATCCTTGTGCATTTGAAACACGCGATCTTGACCTGCAATGTTGACCGTGTACAAGGGATTGAGTTCGTTCAATTCAAAAGGAATGGGCTCCCCCACGCTTTCAAAGAGTTCCTTGAATTCGTAACTCATGGAGAAAAAACTAGGACCCACGTCGAAGGTGTAACCGTCTTTTTCCAGAATGTGCAAGCGGCCACCCGCGCGGGGTTGTTTTTCCAGCATGCGCACAGAATAGCCTTTGTGGCTGAGGCGCAACGCGGTTGACAAGGCCCCTAAGCCGGTTCCTAGAATCAAAACAGACTTAGCCACGGAACCTCCTGAAATATTTCGATGGAACAAAGAGGAACCCAAAGGCTTCGGCTCCATCTTTGGTGTGAACCGCATGGTGCAAGTGATGCGTAGAACGCATGGCCTTGAAGTAAGGCAACTCGGCTTTCTTGAGAGCTTTAATGCGCTGATGCACGAATACATCGTGGACCAGGAAATAAGCGGCGCCGTACATGGCAATGCCTAAACCCGCATAAAATCTCCAGTCAAAGTCAGCAGCACCCACCACGATCAACCAAACCGAAGGAAGGGCGAACATGAATCCAAAAAGGTCATTCAATTCCAGCACGCCCTTGCGGGGGCGGTGATGGCTTTCGTGCCAAACCCATAAGAGGCCGTGCATGATGTATTTATGGGTGAACCACGCCACACCCTCCATGAGGACGAAGAAAATGAGCAGGATGAGTACGTTTAAAAGCATGTGTGTACGAGTTTTTGATAACCAGTGAAAGCGGCAAATGGTTTTGAAATGTTGACGGAATTTTTCAAAAACCTACACAAGAACGTCTTTTTTGTTAAACATTTTCATAGTGCTTGTATAAAAACTGAACATTTCAAGAGTCGAATCTTCCTAACTTGCATAGGTGTTTAGCCAATCGTTACTGCCCTACAACACCTTCGGCCTGGACGTATCAACCGAGGAAATCTACCCCGTTGAGGATCTCATTTCCTTACACCAATTCTGGATCTCAAGGCGCTGGGAAAACCGCCCATGGCACATCTTAGGCGGGGGAAGCAACGTATTGATAACCGACAACTTAGCCGGAACCGTATTGCTGAATCGCATACGGGGAAAGCGCGAGATCGCCCGTGAAGGTAATCAAATTTGGATTGAATTCGGAGGGGGTGAAAATTGGCACGATGCCGTCATGTGGGCGGTTGAAAAGGGGTATGGCGGGCTGGAAAACATGAGCCTCATTCCCGGCACGGTGGGCGCTGCCCCGATTCAGAACATTGGAGCCTATGGGGTGGAGTTGAAAGACCATTTTGTGTACTTGGATGCTTTTTGTTGGGAAACAGGCACCCAGGTGCGATTTGAACGCTCAGCCTGCGAGTTTGGATACCGAGATAGCATTTTCAAGCGCTGGGCCAAGGGAAAGTACTTCATTACCCATATATGCCTTCAGCTGGAACTTCAACCCAAAGTCAACACCCAATACGGTGATATCGCCAGCACCCTGCAGAGTTGGGGCATTCAAAATCCCAGCATCCAGGAGGTAAGTCGAGCGGTCATACACATTCGCCAGAGCAAATTGCCTAACCCGGCCGAACTGGGAAACTGCGGCTCCTTTTTCAAAAACCCCGTCATACCTGAATCCCAGTTTAAGGAATTGCAAGCGCGCATTCCCGAGGCCAAGCATTTTCCAGTCGGGGCTGGCTGGGTCAAGGTTCCTGCGGGCTGGCTCATTGAACATGCGGGCTGGAAAGGCCATAGAGCGGGTGCCGTAGGCGTTCACGAAAAACAAGCCTTGGTGCTGGTCAACTACGGTGGAGCCCAAGGAAAAGAGGTCATTGCCTTGGCCCAAAAAATACAAGCCGACATTCTGCAGCGCTACGGCATCGAACTGGAGATGGAAGTCAACGCCTGGTAGCACTCCCGACAAGCGATGGCTGTTCAGGGAAAACTCAGCACCGCTACAGTCAATCCCAGGCCGTTTAGCTGTCCAGAAATTCCATGCTGGCAGTCAGTCTGTCAACGCCTAACATTACCCTGTGTATGCAAAGCCTGCGCAGGGCAGGCCGTCTGCGACCGAACGCTGCTCCCCACAGCTGATGGTGGTCTTTCCCAAACGCAAGGTCCTCTTGGCATTTACGCCGCCACCTGGCCTTTGGCGCAAAAGCCAAGCATCCCTTACCTTTGGAACATGGCCTCGCTTGTATCTGCCTATTCACGCCGCCTCGCTGCGCTCGGCGCCAGCGTCCTGCTTGTAAGCACCGCCTTAGCCCAAAGCTACCCCATTCGCATTCAAAAGGCCGAATCAGCCCCCCATTATGGGCAAAAAGTCGAACATCCCGAAGTGATCATAGAACGCAATCTGCAGACCCCCTTGTGGCACGTTTTCGACCCCATGAAGGCCCCAGATGCATTTCTTGAACCCCAAGGAGAATCAGCCGAAATGCCCCTTCCCGAAGGCATCAACGAGGCATTGCGGCAGAAAATTGACGCCCGCAGAGAAGCTTCCATTCGCAGCCGCGGTTTGTACAACCAAGATCCTACTCCCAAATCTGACATTGCCCCCGAACAACTCGAAGGATTCGAAACCGGCGGTGGCGGCGGCACACCCAACGACAACCACGTGGCCGTAGGAAAAGACGGCACCTTCGTCTCGGTCATGAATACGGTGATACGTGTTTGGTCTCCCGATGGCGGCCTCAAAAAAGCTTGGAGCTTGATCAACTACAGCAAAGTCAATCCCAATATCGACGACATCCCCACCCTGACCCGCGTGTATGACCCCCGGGTGATATACGATCCCGAAGCCGACCGCTGGATGATCATCTACATGCATGGCACTACCGATATCAGCAGCTTCATCGTGGTGGGATACAGCAGCAGCTCAGACCCCACCCAACCTTGGAACGTGTACAAAATTGACGGCAGCCCCACCGCAGATACGGCTTGGAGCGACTATCCCATTGTTTCCCAGACCTCCAAAGATCTCTTTTTCACCGTCAACCTGTTGCTAAACGGAACCTCCTGGGAAGAGGGATTTCGCGAGGCTGTGATTTGGCAAATGAACAAGGCTGATGGCTATGCCGGCAAAACCTTGAATCAGAATTTGTTTCGCGGAATCAAGTACGAAGGCGTGAGCATTTGGAGCATTTGCGCCATCCAAAATGGCCCCGAACCCAGCGGCACAGACAATTATTTCATGAGCGTTCGACCTTACAGCGAGCGCAACGACACCGTCTTTTTGCACCGCATCACCAATAGTTGGGAGAGCGGCCAAGCCGAATACGAATTGCAGGTGCTGCGCAGCGATCTGGAATATGGTTTTCCTCCCTCGGCTTTGCAGCCTCAATCAGGTTTTAAACTTCGAACCAACGATGCTCGGGTCTTATCGGGCGTGCGCACAGGCAAGCAGATTCACTATGGGCAGAATTGCATGAATTTCCAAAGCCAGCAAGCCCATTTGCTGCACGGGGTCATTTACGGCCTGGATGAGTCTCCCTTCATTCAAGCCCGCTTGATCACCCATGACAGTTTGGAATTCGGATACCCCGCTTTTGCCGCTGCCGGTGATTCAGATGAAGACCCATCGGTCGCACTTTCGGTGGTATACAGCAGCGCTTGGCACTACCCAGGAGCAGGTTTTTTATACTGCAACCGTACCGGCGAATACAGCGATTTCACCGTTTTGCGCCAAGGCGAGTCCATCATCAATTACACTTACATAGCCCCCGACGAGCAGCGATGGGGTGATTACGAGGGCCTGCAAATGCAGTTCGGAAATCGCCGCGAATTTTATTCTGTCGGGTCCTACGGCAAAAACAACCAAATGCTGGCCTACGTAGCCCGAGTCAAACTCCACGACGCCCAGTTGGATCAGGCCATCGCCGAAATTCGCGTATTCCCAGTTCCCAGCCAAGACCGCTCGGTGCAGATCGAAATCAAAGCAGATAAACCCGGCAGCTACCAAGCTTGGCTTGTGAACGCCTTGGGCCAAAGTTGGAAAAGCGAATCCCTGGCCCTCATGGAATTGGACCTTCCTGCGGGCATACACCGCTATCGTTTGAACACTGAAAACCTCTCTAGCGGTGTATACACCCTACAAATTGAAGGCCCCGATGGGTTCAAACACAGCCAAAAAATAGTGTTGGAATGAGCGATCCCAATGCCTTGCCAGCCGACGAAGGCCATGTGTTTCTCTTTGACAAGCCCCTGGGATGGACTTCCTTTCAAGCGGTTAAAAAACTGAAATACCTGAGCAAGTCCAAGAAAATCGGGCATGCCGGCACCTTGGATCCCCTGGCTAGCGGCCTCCTCGTAATATGCAGTGGCAAGAAAACCAAAACCATCGAAGCCATTCAAGCCCAGCCCAAAGAATACGAGGCCTTGGTGCGCTTGGGAGCCAGTACCCCCAGTTATGATTTGGAAACAGAGCCTGAACAGTTCACGCCATGGGAGCACTTAGATCGGGAAGCCATCGAACAAGCGCTGCACTCGTTTCGCGGTGAAATCTGGCAAACCCCACCCCTGTTTTCGGCCATCAAGGTCAATGGAAAAAGGGCCTATGATTTGGCTCGTGCCGGCAGTGACCATACCCTCAAATCCAGACCGGTCCAGATTCACGAACTGGAATTGCTTGACATGCAGGGCTCAGACCTTCGCCTGCGCATACGCTGTTCCAAGGGAACCTACATTCGCTCCTTGGCACACGATCTGGGAATTGCCTTGGGTACGCGTTCGCATCTGGCGGCCTTAAGACGCACGAAAATCGGTGATTTTTCGGTCGAGCAAGCTTTGAGCCCCGATCAATGGCAGCGTGAATTCAGACCCGAAAGCGAAGAAACGCCTTCGAATTGAGCAGAATCGGGGGCCGAAAAGTTTGGGCCGGTATTTGCTATCTTTGGCCGTATGTTGAAAAAGGCTTTGCTAGCTCCTTTCGCTTGGATCCCTGTTTTGTGCTTGGGATTGTGCAGTTGCGCTGACCTCAGTGCCGAAAAAATGGAATCCCAGGCCAAGTCCTGGTTGGAAACACTGACCACTCCCCAGCAATCTTCGCTGCAAAAAATCGAAAATGGATACCGAGTGAGCGGTCAAGTGGCCAATCGCCCAAATGCCTTGGTTAGCCTTTGGGAAATGACGCCGAGCCAATTGGTTTTCCTGGATTCGGTTCGCGCCGACGGAAGCGGCCGATTCAGCATCGAAGGCCAAACCCAAGATTTCGTTTTCGCCATGATCCAAGTAGACGAGCAGCAAGCTGTCTTCTTGGGTCTAGAGAAGCAAAGTAAAGTCGATGTTCAGATTGACCCCAGCACCCAACCCATGGCCTACAGCCTCAAGGGGGAACAAATTGAAGCCTGCCGAGATCTGCAAAAATTGATTGATCTGAACCAGGGATACATTCGCACCTTGAGTGGCATCGAGAAAGAAGCCCAAAGCTTGGCGAATGATGCAGCGGGCATGGCCCGAGGCCAAGAATTGGAAGGCAAATACTACCAAACCTTAGAAGCCCGCGAATCGGCCATTCAAGAATTTGCCTTGGAGCGCGAAAAGGGCTACATCCCCTTCTTCATCATTCAATTCGGCGTATTGCCTGAACCTTCTTACGAATTGTTCAAACATGCAGTCAAGGCTGCAGAAGCCTACAGCAGCGAGGCTGCCTATACCCAATTGCTCAAAACTCGCTTCGAGTCAGAGGCCAAGCTCATGATTGGCGCAGTAGCGCCTGACTTGAGTTTCCCCACTCCCAGCGGCGAATCCCTCTCCTTGAGTTCCTTGCGGGGGCAATACGTCATGCTCGATTTCTGGGCCTCTTGGTGCGGTCCTTGCCGCCGGGAAAACCCCAATGTCGTCAAACTCTACAACCAATACCACAGCAAGGGTTTTGAAATACTAGGCGTCAGTTTGGACCAAGATCCCAACCGTTGGAAACAAGCCATTAGCGCAGATGGCCTTACATGGCCGCACATCAGCGACCTCAAAGGATGGGGCAGCGAAGCCGCCCAGATCTACCAGGTTCGCAGCATACCCCAGACTTTCTTGCTTGATCCTCAAGGCCGAATCATCGCCAAAGGACTGCGCGGCGAGGAACTTGAAAACAAATTGGCTGAATTGCTTGGGGCCGAATAAGCCCTTCTATGCAGCGCTAATCCAGGAGAATTAGCGGTTTGGTAACATTAGCATAACACCCCGATGAACGCTACAGAATTACTTCGCACTGAGATGGTGAAACAAAATGCGCAAATTCTGATAGCCGATGACGAATTGGATATCCTTGAACTGATTCGCCATACCCTGAACAAAGAAGGTTTTCTAGTCCATGTGGCTTCGAACGGTGCTCAAGCCGTTGAAGTGGCCAAAGACATCAAACCCGATTTGATCATCTTGGATGTGATGATGCCTGTTATGGACGGCATGGAGGCCTGTCGCCAAATCAAAGAAGACCCCACAACAGCGTCAACACCGATTGTTTTCTTGACCGCGCGCAGCGAAGAATTTGCTGAATTGGCGGGTTTTGAAGCGGGAGCAGATGATTATATCGCCAAACCCATACGCCCCCGGGTTCTCTTGAGCCGCGTCAAAGCATTGCTGCGCCGCGGCAATAATTTGGCCATGCCAGAGCCCGAAAAATACGCCTTCGACAACTTAACCATTGACCGAGAGCGTTTTTTAGTGGAATACGAAGGAAAACCCCTTCAATTTCCCCGAAAGGAATTCGAATTACTGGCTTTCTTGGCTTCTCGACCTGGACGCGTCTTTACCCGAGATGAAATATTAGAAAACGTATGGGGCAATGAGGTTCTCGTGGTTGACCGAACCATTGATGTGCACGTGCGCAAGATTCGAGAAAAATTGAATGACCAGTTCATTTACACGGTAAAGGGCGTCGGGTACAAATTCGATGTCCCTCAGCGTTCCTAAATCCCTAAAGTCGAGCGAAGTCCAGCCGCCTTGTCCAGGCATTCTTGGTATTCAGCCTTGGGGTCAGAGTCAAAGGTAATTGCCCCCCCTACGTGGTATCCCAGCAGGCCCTTGTCTTGATCGAATTGCAGGGCCCGAATGACGACGTTGAAGTCGAAATTCCCGTCGTGAAACCAACCCACCGAACCTGAGTACAGGCCACGCGCAAAACCCTCGTAGCGATCGATCTGTTCCATTACGGTTCGTTTGGGTGCACCTGTCATGGATCCCATGGGAAAGCTAGCCCTCCAAATGTCTTCCAGGCTCATGCCTTCTTGCAGAGTACCCGAAACGGTTGAAATCATTTGATGCACGTGTTCAAAACTGTATACGCGGCACAATTCATCGACCTGTACCGTTCCCGGCAAACAAACCCGCGACAGGTCATTGCGCACCAAATCGACGATCATGATGTTCTCAGCGCGATCTTTTTCAGCGCGTTCCAATTCGGCTACGACCTGCTCATCGTCCATGGATTGACGACGACGCGTGCCCTTGATGGGTTGCGAGAGCAATTTTGCCTCGCGCTTTTGCAAAAAGCGCTCGGGACTTGAACTGAGCAAATACAGATTGCCCTTTTTCACAAAACAGGCAAAAGGAGCCGGCGAAACTTGCACCAATTGGGCAAATAAGGCCTGCGGGTCAAGTTCGGCCGAAGCCTCGAATGAAACGCAATAATTCAGTTCATAAAAGTCTCCGTCGACGATATGCCGCCGAATGCGAGAAACCGTTTGCTCATAACGCTCGGGGTTAGCCGAACTGGACCAATCACCCAATTGAGCCCTCAGCGGGGAAATGGAGCCCAGCGAATGGGGTTGCCAATCGCCGTGAATGCGCCCGGCGCGATCGAGTCCCTGCCAAAAACGCGGCTTCATGAACCAGCACTCTGGCCATTCGAATGCCGGTTTGCAGCGGCTTTGCAACCCGTGCAGAGCGTTTTTAAACTCATAACTGGTCCAACCCAAATGCAACCCCTGTACTGGAATTTCAGACAACCGAGTATATACGGTTTCGGCACCAAAACCAGCCAAGCCCAACCAAGTTCCCCGCTCATCGTCTATGCCAGAAGACCACAATATGCATGCTTCTTCGTGCTGACGGCTTTCTTCCAACCAATCCAGCAGCAGGGCTGGCTCTGATGAAAATGGGGCATGCTCGGGCATAGCGCGAAGGTACTTTAGCCTTGGTAGAATTCAGCGATTTTCTGCGCCTTAGCGGGACCCACAACAGGGGTGAGCGCCTCTACCGAGGCCGTTTGAATGCGCTTGATCGACTTGAATTCTTTCAACAGCAGTCGCGCAGTTTCTTCTCCTATACCGGGTATTTCAGTCAAGGCCGTTTTCAAAGTGCCCTTATCGCGCCTGCTGCGGTGATGGGTGATGCCGAATCGATGCGCTTCGTCGCGCATGTGCTGAATGACCTTCAAGGTTTCAGACTTCTTGTCGATGTACAGGGGCAAGGGGTCTTCTGGGTAATAAATCTCTTCCAGGCGCTTGGCAATGCCTACCACCGCTAATTTGCCATACACCCCGACCTTTTTCAGGGCTGAGACCGCAGAACTCAATTGTCCTTTGCCGCCATCGACTACGATCAGCTGGGGCAATTCCTTACCCTCTTCCAGCAAGCGCGAGTATCGACGGGTGATCACCTCCTTCATGGTGTCGAAATCGTTGGGACCTTCAACCGTCTTGACATTGAAATGCCGATACTCCTGTTTCGCGGGCTTTCCATTTTTGAATACCACACAGGCCGAAACCGGGAAAGCCCCTTGAAAATTCGAGTTGTCGAAACACTCGATGTGACGAGGCAAATCGCGCAATCGCAAATCACTTTTCATTTGCTCCATGAGCCGATCCACGCGCACATCGGGGTTCAATTTTTCATACTGCAGCAGTTTCTCTTGCTTGTAGAGCAGCGCGTTTTTCAGCGACAATTCCAACAAGCGGCGCTTGTCTCCAATTTTGGGAACCGTCAGACGGGCTGATTCATCTTCCAAATCGACGGGCTCTGGAAGCACGATCTCATGTCCGAAATCTCCATAACTGCTGCGCATTTCTGAAATGGCGTGCAACAGCAATTCAGCATGACTCTCGTCCATCTTTTTGCGAATCTCCAAGTTGCGCGAAATGATGACCATGCCTTGGCTAACCCTTAGAAAATTGACGAAAGCCAATTTCTCTGTGCTCGAGATACCAAACACTTCCAAATCGCCCAAAGACGGATTCACCACCGTGCTTCGACTCTGATATTGATCGAGCATGTCCAGGCGGTCTTTATACCCTTGGGCATCCTCAAAGCGCAGTTGACTGGCGGCTTCCCCCATCTGATGCTTCAAATGCTGGCGCACCTGAGCCAAATTCCCTTTGAGCAGGTGGCGAATTTGCTCAATGCTATCTCGGTAAGCTTCGGCTGACTGAAAGCCTTCGCAAGGCCCCAAGCAATTGCCAATTTGGTAATCCAGGCAGATTTTGAATTTGCCTGCCGCTATGCTGCTTTCGGTCAAGGCCAATTGGCAGCTGCGCGTGGGATACAGTTGCTTCACTGTATCTAGCACGCTGTGCATGACCCGGGGCGAGGCGTAGGGCCCGAAATATTCGCTACCATCGTTGACACGGTTGCGCATGGCATATACCTTGGGAAAGGGCTCCCTGGTAATCTTGATATAGGGATAACTCTTGTCGTCCTTGAGGTTGATGTTGTAGCGCGGCTGAAACTCCTTGATCAGGCTGTTTTCCAGCAAAAGCGCATCCATTTCGGTATCGACTACGGTGAATTCGATGCGGCAAATCTTGCTGACCAGCACATCGGTTTTTCGGTTGTCGTGTTGCTGTTTATTGAAATACGACGAGACCCGCTTTTTCAAGCTCTTGGCTTTGCCCACGTAAATGATGCGATCTTCGGCATCGAAATACTTGTAAACCCCGGGCTTTTCGGGCAGCATTCGCAGGGTTTTCTTCAAGAATTCGGGAGCCATGATTCAGGTTCAAAGTTCGGGGAAATTCCCCAATGCTCCCTTCGACTTGGGGCATTCGGCTGAGAATCAGTGGCCAATGGTCACCGTTTGGGCCTGCAAGGTTTCTCCAAAAAACAAGGTGGCCATTTCTTGGAATCGCTGGGCTGATCCGCTGGTGAAGTACTGCCGAGTCCCGGTCTGACTCAGGCTTTGCGCAAATGAGCTGTGGCGAGAGAGGTAATCGTCTAAACGCTCTGCTACGATATCACCTTGGGCGAGAAAGTGCATACCCGGAGCCACTTGCTCCAGCAGCGGCAGCAATATGGGGTAATGGGTACAGGCTAGCAGAACAGCATCTATTGCGGGATCCTGCTGCATCAATAATTGCATTTGCTGGCTCACTTCTGCCGCAGCTTCAGGGGTGTCGAATGCATGATTTTCTACCAATGGAACCCATGTCGGACAGGCCAATTGGGTCACCTGCAATTCGGGAAAGAATTTTTTTAACTCCAACGGATAAGACCCTGAATCAACGGTTCCTTGAGTACCCAAAATACCCACGTGACCGCTTTTGGAAAAAGCCCCCAGCTGTTCAGTGGTCGGGCGAATTACGCCGAGCAAGCGTTTTCCATCTCCACGCAAAGGCAAATCGCATTGTTGAAGTTGCCGCAAGGCCTTGGCTGAAGCCGTATTGCAGGCCAAAATGACCAAGTCGCAATCGGCTTGGTCAAACAACCAATTCACACATTCTCGGGTGAACTGATAAACCGTCTCGAATGATCGGTTGCCATAGGGAGCGCGCGCATTGTCTCCCAGGTATACAAAATCAAATTGGGGCAATCGATTCAGCAGCGAGCGCAGCACTGTGAGCCCACCGTATCCCGAATCGAATACCCCAATTTTAGGCAAAATCGAATTAGTTTTTCAGCATGTAGGCAATCACCGCATTGGTGATATCATCGCCTGTATTGGCGCTCCAAAGCACGATGCCGGCTGAATTGTCGAATACATGGGCATAACCCTTAGTCTTGGCCACTTCACCGCTGGCTTTTTTGATGCTCTCGACGATGGGCTCTAGCAAAACGGCGCGCTGGTATTGCATGTCTTGCTCACCGGCAGCCTGCGTTTCTTGGTACTGCTGCACCAAGCGCTGGTAATTCTTCTGGATCAATTCCAACTGGGCTTGGGTAGCACCGCTTTTGGCTTTGGTCTCATATGCGATTTGCTCGTTTTGAATTTCAGACTCGAGTATGCGCAAATCTTCATCGTAGCTAGCGGCGATCTTCTGCAACTTCAGTTCTGCAGAGTCCTTAGCGGGCAATGTATCGATCAAGGTTTGAATGTTCACATAAGCTACTTTCTGGGCTTGTGCCGTAGAGCCAAAGGCCACCAAAACGGCCAACAGGCTAAGAGTAATGAATTTTTTCATGTATAGACGTGTGTTTAATGTATTAGTTGCGGGTGCCTGTTTCTGAGTCTTCAATGGGAACTCCCAATTCTATCAGCACCTCGTAGGTTTTGTCATAACGCGCGTCGGCGTACAGCATTTGCACCCCGCTGGCTTTATCGAAAACGAAGCTATAACCCTCGGCTTTGGCCACCTTTTGAATGGCATCAAAAACCTTGTCTTGAAGGGGGCGAACCAATTCTTCGCGCTTTTTGAACAGGGCCCCGTTGGGACCAAATTTATCGGTGCGAAAAGCCAATAATTCTCCTTCCAATTTGGCAATGGCTTCTTGTTTTTGGCGCTTTTGATCGGCTGTCAACCAAACTTCTTCGGCTTGCAAATCGCTGCGCATTTGATCCAATTGCCCCTGCATTTGTTGGGCATCAGCCTGCCATTGAACGGCCATGTCGTCGAGCTGGGATTGAGCCGACCGAAACTCAGGCATGCGCTGCAAGATCAATTCGGTATCGACGTAGGCCAATTTTTGGTTTTGTGCATTGAGCGCTCCCAAAACCGAAAACAGCAGGACGAACAGGGATTTTTTCATGCGGGGGTAAAATCAAGTTCCGTGCCAATTGGCACGAAGTCACGAATTTATTGAATTTTCACTGATTCTTGGGATCTCTGCATTGAAAATCAACACCATTTTTCGGGCGGCCGCGCAGCGGCCGCAGGGACAAGCTTTTCTGACTCGAGCATCGCTTGGTGCGGCTTTAGCGTACCTGAAGAAAAAGAGTTTCGGTGAGTACCCACGGGCTCGTGTTCAAGGCCCGGTCAACCAAGCGACACTCGTACCGCACCGAGTCCCCGGCGTAACCATACGGTTTGGCCGGTATTCGAAGTGTAAGGTCACCGCTGATGCCCTTGTGTTTGCCACTGGGGGTCAGATTGGGGAGGCGCTCAGAAAGAACCAAGGTATCAGCAGGACTCAGGGGATTGAGCGGCGCGATCCAGCGACCATCGATGCAATGCCAATATCGAACTTGAAAATTGTAGAAAAAGGGATCTCCGTATGCGAATGGATACAAGGAGTCACGGGGCTCAAGGCCTAGGTCTCCATTCCCATCGGCGTATCGAAATTGCAGCAGGACCAAAGAATCGCGCTCGGGAGTGGCCGAAACGATTTCGCTCGACACCCAGGCCAATTCGGGCCGTTCGGAAACCGTATCTTCGCCCCGACAAGACCACAGCGTCATCAGACCCATGAACAGCACCTTGGAAAATCGCATTTTTGGAAGCAAGAGTCCCAAAAATAGCCAAATTTGGCGGGAGCTGTTTGATTTTCAGCGCCGGCACAATCCCGTGTACGGCCAGTGGTGCGATTTGATGGGTTTCCCGTTGGACAAACCAGCACCAAACGATTGGCGCGAAGTGCCCTTTTTGCCCATCTCGATGTTCAAGCAGCACCGGGTTTATACCGCTTCAACCCAACCCGAAGTCAGTTTTTTTAGCTCATCTACCACGGGGCAAGGGCAAAGCCAACACGCTGTGGCCGATTTATCGTTGTACCGCCGTGCCTTTCAACAGGGGTTTGAGCACTTTTTTGGCCCAGCCAATGAATACGCTTTAATGGCCTTATTGCCGAGTTATTTGGAGCGAGAAGGCAGCTCTTTGGTTTACATGGTGGAGCAGCTCATGGATCAAGCCCAGGCGCCAAAGGGCTTTTATTTGCACGATCACGCGGCATTGTTGGAAGGGCTGGCCGAGGCCGAAGGCCGAGGCATCAAGACTTTGTTGTGGGGAGTCAGCTTTGCTTTGCTTCAACTCGCTGAAGCTTACCAAGGACCGCCGTTGCAGCATACCCAAATCATCGAAACCGGAGGCATGAAGGGGCGCGGCCCCGAAATGACCCGGGCCGCTTTGCACGCGGCCTTGCAGGCCTCGTTTGGCCCCAAACCCATCGCCAGTGAATACGGCATGACCGAACTCCTGTCTCAAGCCTATGCATTAAGCCATGGCCGCTTTTTCACCGGCCCAACCCTGGAATTGCACATTCAAGACCCCAGCGACCCCAAAAACTGGCTCGGGCATGAACGAAGCGGGCGGGTTTGCGCCATCGACTATGCCAATGTGTACAGCTGCAGTTTCATCGCCACCGACGATCTTGGGCGCAGCCATTCCGATGGAAGTTTGGAAATTTTAGGCCGATTGGATCACAGCGAAATTCGCGGCTGCAATCAACTGGCGCTGTAGATCAGTCCGGAACAAGCAGAAGTGGCACCCCCCCATCCGCCAGAAAAGTACCAATCTGAGTATACTCTTGGAAGGGCGCATGCCGAGACATCGATATCCGCCGGGGAAAGTATCTATCTGAGTATACCCTAAGCAGGGCTCAGGCCAACGCATCGCCAGCTGCCAGAGAATGCACCCGGCATGAGAAAACCCTTGGCAGGGCTCAGGCTAAGGCAGCGAATCACGCCATGGTCAATCTTCGTCTTCGTCGGGAAGATCCAGAACGGTCTCTCTCAGTTCCAAACGCGCGTTGATCGAATCTTCGAAGCTCAAAATCAAAGCGGGCAGCAAGAACAAGTTGGCCGCCATACCGGCGAACAAGGTCAGACCGGTAAGCCAACCCAAGGCTTGGGTGCCTTGAAAATCAGAGAAGGTAAAAATCAGGAAGCCCGAACAAACCGCGACCATGCTGTAGACCATGCTTACCCCTACTTCAGAGATGGTATGATTGAGCGAATCGCGCAAACTGCGGTTGTTCTTGATCAATTCGCGCCTGAAGGTGGTCATGAAGTGAATCGTGGCATCGACGGTAATTCCAAAAGCAATCGAGAACACCAGAATGGTGCTCGGCTTCAAGGGCACGTTGAAGTAGCCCATGGTACCCGCGGTAATCAGCAAGGGCACTAAGTTGGGAATGATGGCGATCATGACCATTCGAATGCTGGGGAACAGCAAGCCCATGGTCAGGGAAATGATCAACAAAGACCAGAAAGTGGCCTTTTTCAAACTGTCGAACAGATAACTATTGCCTTTCAAGAAAATGGCCGAAGTACCCGTGACTTTTACATCGTATTCCTCTTCGGGGAAGATCTTGTGAACCAAGGTATGCACCTGTTCAGATAAGCTGTCGAGTCGAACCGATCCCACGTCCTTGATTTGATAGGATATGCGAATGGTGGTTTGAGTGCTGTCAATCAAGCCGCGAATCAGGGCGTTGTTTCCCTCTTGTGGAGCCGGCATGCGCATGGCAATTTCACCCAGATCAAATGAATTGGGAACACGGTAAAAGCGAGGATCTCCCTGATTGTATACCTGGTTGGCGAAGGAAACCACCTCTACCACGCTCAGGGGCTTGGAAAGTTCAGGGAATCGTCGCAGGCGCTTTTGCAGACTCTGAGCCTTGTTCAACATGGCCGCAGAGGTAGCACCGCCTTCATCGTCTGCCGTTACCAAAATTTCATAAGGCATGACGCCTTTGAAGTGGGACTGGAAAAACTCCAAGTCTTGGTAAAGCTTGGATTCGTGCGGTATGTCATCGACCATGTAAGCCAAAGGCTTCAGACGAAGCATGAATACGGCCGAAAATGTCACCAACAGAATGGACCAGAAATAAATGCGTCTCTTGTGGTTGAAAGCCATGTACCGCACCCAAGAGAGGAAATTATTGACGTTTTTGGCATCCAAGTGAGCCGTTTGACGCTCACTGGGCACGGGCAAGAAACTGTACAAAGCCGGTATGCCAATGATGTTGATGAAGAAGACCGTATTGATGGTCAAAAAGGCAACCAAACCAAACTGCTCGAGCATGGTCGTTTTGGTGAAATAGAATGTACCAAAGCCAATGGCCGTGGTAAAGTTGATCAAGAAAGTAGCCACTCCGATGCGGGAAATGATGCGCGCCAAGGCCTTGGCCTTGTTGTTGTGACGGCGATATTCTTCGTGGTATTTGTTGATCAAATAAATGGTATTCTGTACCCCTACCACCACCAACAGTGGAGGCAAAGTTCCAGTGAGCAAGGTGAGTTTATATCCCAAGATGGAAGAGAATCCCAGCATGGTGAGCACCCCAATGGCAATGAACAACAGGCTAATGGCCAAGGTGCTGATCGAACGGAAAAACAGCAAGATCAACAAGGCCGTCATCACGAAGGCCACTCCTGTGAAGAGAATGATCTCGTCTTTCACCGTTGTAGCCAGGGCGGTACGCACATAGGGCAAGCCTGAGATGTGCAGTTCGATGTTATGCGCTTCGGCAAAGGCCTCGAATTGCTTTTCTATGCCTTGAATGGTAGGAATGCGGTCTTTGCTGTCCAAGATGGAATCTTTGACCACCACCAAAGTCAGAGCCACATCGGTTTGACGGTTGTAAAGCAAGCCATCGTAGAATTTCAAATTCAGAAATAGATCGCGAAGGCTATCCAAATCAGCTTGATCGGCTACTGGGCCGCCAAACAAGGGCTGCAAGCGAAACATGTCGCTGGAGTCGAGCACCAGGGTCGAGGTTCGAGCCGGTGACAATACTTCAATGATAGCGGGGTTGGCAGCGATTTCATCGCAGAGTCGACGGTAATCGTTGAAGAACTCCTTCTTCCACATCTGGTCGGTCTGAAAACCTACGACCAGTTTGTTGCCGTCTTCACCAAAGGTCCTCTTGAACTGAATGTAATCGACAAAGTCGGGATCGTTTTTCGGCACCAGTTTTTGCATGCCGTAATCCATGTCCACCTTGGTGGCGTAAAAGCCCATAAGACCCGTAAAAGCCAAGATGGCCAGAATGAAATACCACCGCTTTTTAAGGACGAAGGTGGCTATGCTATCCCACATGGGCGCAAAGGTACGACTATACTAGGGCTAAATGAAAACCGCCGGCCTTTTGGCCGGCGGTTACAAACAACAACAATAACCAATTGCAACGATTGGGGTCTCCGATTACTCGGCTACAACCTCAACCTTTACAGTTGCATTGATATCTCTAAACAAAGTCACAATGGCTTCGTAGCTGCCCAACGTTTTCACGTCGTCCAACATGATCTTGCGACGGTCTACCTCGTAGCCCTGTTCTTTCAACATGTTGGCAACCTGAAGCGCGGTGATGCTACCAAAGATTTTACCACTGGTACCTGTTTTGGCAGCCAAGGTCAATGACACGCCATTCAATTTAGCGGCCACAGCTTCAGCGTCCTTGCGAATTTTATCGAGTTTGAATTCACGCTGGCGAACATCTTCAGCCAACATTTTCAAAGCTCCATCGGTGGCCAACTTGGCCTTGCCCTGGGGGATCAAGTAGTTGCGACCGTAACCGGCCTTCACTTCCACTACATCGTCCTTGTAACCCAAGTTTTTGATGTCTTCTGTCAGAATGATTTTCATTGCTTCGTTCTCCTGTTTTATTTCAAACCGTCAGCTACGAAGGGCAACAACGCCAAGTGGCGAGCGCGCTTGATGGCCTCTGACATTTTACGCTGATATTTCAAAGAAGTACCGGTGATGCGCCGGGGCAAAATGCGACCCTGCTCGTTCACGAACTTCAACAAGAAATCTTTGTCTTTATAATCAATGTACTTGATGCCGTGCTTTTTGAAGCGGCAGTACTTCTTCTGTTGCACCACTTGGGGTGTCTGATTGAAGATGAAATTTGAATCTTTACTCATCGTCTTCGACCTCCAATTCTACTTTTTTCTTGGCAGCGGCTTTAGCAGCGGCTTCCATTTTCTGGCCGTGCAATTCACCGTTGCGTTTCTTTTGGTTGAATTCCATAGACCACTTGTCCATTTTCACGGTCAAAAAGCGCATCAAACGCTCGTCGCGGCGAAACGCCACTTCCAAGGTTTTGATGAACTGCGAGTCAGCTTTGTACTCGAACAAGTGATAGAATCCCGTTCCTTTTTTGTCGATGGGATAGGCTAATTTGGTGAGACCCCAGTTTTCTTCATGGACGATCTCCCCACCATTTTCTGTAATCAACCCTCTGTAGCCGGCAACAGCGTCTTGCATCTGCTGCTCAGAGAGCACGGGTGTTAAAATGATTACAGTTTCATACTGTTGTGTATTCATACTGTGTGTATTTTGGGGCTGCAAAGATAGCACTTTATCCACAGCGAGCCAAGTGTTTTTGAAACAAAACAGGCCACCACTTCATCTAGGCTAAGTCCTTGTCACTTAAGGAACGGGATCGTACCCACTGCCGCCCCAAGGATGGCAAGACGCGATGCGCTTGATCGTCAGACCCAAACCCCTCCAAAAGCCGTGCTTGCGAAAGGCCTCAACCCCATATTGGCTGCAGGTTGGCGTGTAGCGACAAGCACTGGGAAGCAAGGGCGAGATCAGGGCCTGATAGGCCTTGATGAAAAAAATCGCCAAATGCTTCATGCCGAACGCTCCTTCCATTCGGGCAGTGCTGCCAAGCAGCGTTCCAAGATTTTGGCAAATGCTTTTTCCATTTCAGCATGCGAGAGAATTTCTCGACCAGTGAAAATCAAGGCAGCGGCCAGGTGCATGTCCAACTTTTCCAATTCCTCGTACAAACGGTGTTTTTGGACCCGATACACCTCGCGCATCAGTCGTTTGACTCGGTTGCGATCAACCGCTCGCTTGAACGTGCGCTTGGGCGCTGTCATCAGAATTTGAAGACGTGGGCCGGGCGTCCCCTGGGGCAGCCGCATGGCATTCAACCGAAAGGGGTATTTGGAAACAAAAATGCCGGACTGAAACAGACCGGCAATTATCTTGTCGCTGCACAACCGCTCGTCTTTGCGGAATGTAAACCGCTGAGAGCTGGAGTGCTGCACGCTTGTCATGGGCTGAAAGCCGCTCGAAACGCTTAGCCTTTGTGGCTACGCTCGTCAGAGACGGTCAATTTCTTGCGACCACGCGCACGGCGGGCTGCCAAAACACGGCGGCCGTTAGCTGTAGCCATACGCTCACGGAAGCCGTGGCGGTTTTTGCGTTTACGATTCGAAGGCTGGTACGTACGTTTGGTCATCGCTTTAAATTTTCAAATGGGCTGCAAAGTTAACGCAAGCATTTCTCAAAAGCAATGGGGACTGTCCAAATTTTTAGAGAACTTTGATGCATGGTAACCCCAACCCTGTTTTCTCACCGCTCTTCCCTTTTTTCAGGATACATGTGGTTGGTCGTGCTCTTTCCCATGTTGGCCGCCATCATTCCATTGATTTTCACGGTCCAATCCCAAGGCTGGGGCGAAGTTTGGCCGGCTTTCGTGATCCTGGCCTTAAGCTTGGGCATGATCGCTTTCATTCGATTGGAATACCGCGTCCTGGCTCAGCAGTTTCGCTTTCGATTCCTCCCTTTCACCGGGTGGAAATCCCTTGATTTTGTCGATTATGCCGAGGCGCGCCTGATGAAGATCAATGCCATGAAAGAATTCGGCGGATGGGGCCTTCGCTACGGGCGGCGTTTGGGCAAAGCCTATACCAGCCATGGCTCCTACATTGTTCATTTTGAACCCAAAATCCAAAGCACCGCTAGCGCCTTCAAGTCATGGAAACCCGGTAATCCCGTCAATTTCACCTGCAACCAAGAAGAATTGAACGCCCTTGAGTCAGCGCTAAAAACAGCGGGCATGCTCGTGGTGCGGGAGTGTTAGCACTCTGCATCAAAGCCCTCTGATTGAAGGCATTCGAACGCTTTCGAATGAGGCGAGGCTGGTTTAAGCAACGCTCGCACCATCGTTGATGGCCTGTTCGGGTTGCATGAAATGCAATTTCCCGTCGGCATCTTCAGCCATCAAAATCATGCCTTGACTTTCGATACCTCGCATGACACGAGGGGCTAAATTGGCCAAGTACAGAACTTGTCGGCCAACAACCTGCTCTGGCTCGAAATGCTGGGCTATGCCGCTCAACACCGTGCGGGTTTCTGAACCCACCTGAAGTTCGAGATGCAACAGTTTATCGGCCTTGGGAACGGGTTGGCAGGTTTTCACAGTGGCCACGCGCAAATCGAGCTTGGCAAAATCATCGTATTGAATCATGGGTTTGAAAGCGGGGGTTGCGGGTTGTACTGAGGGGGCTGAAGCGGCAGCTGAGGCCGCCAAAGAAGCTTGCAGTTTGGCCATTTGTGCTTCAACCAGCTCGTCTTCAACTCGCTGAAAGAGCAAAGAAACTTCACCAATGCTGTGGCCTTCTGGCAAATGAGGGAGGGCCTTCAACCAGAAGTTTTGCTTGGTCCCGGCATCTGGATCGGCGCCCAATTGGCCCAACAATCGGGCCGATGCGAACGGCATAAAGGGCTCCATAGCCAAGGCGGTATAATACAAGATTTGAGAGGCCCGCGCCAATACGGCTGCAGCGGCTTCTGGATCTTCTTTGACCTTTTTCCAAGGTTCCAAATCGGCTAAAAACTTGTTGCCATAACGGGCCAATTCCATCATGGCGAATTGAGCATCGCGAAAGCGGTATTCTCGAATGGCGGTGGCTATGGGAGCTACTTTTTCACTCCAAATTGACTCGGGTGACCAAGGGTATCCGGCTTGATCCATCCATGCTTGATGGGCATTTGAAACAGTGGGTATTTGACCCTGGGCATATTTGTGCAGGAGCACCAAAACTCGGTTGGCAAAATTGCCCAATATCCCCACCAATTCAGAGTTTACACGGGTTTGGTAGTCCTTCCAAGTAAATTCTGAATCTTTGGTTTCAGGCGCTATAGCCGTTAGCACATAACGCAATTCATCTTGGCGGCCGGGTAATTCTTGCAAGTATTCGTGCAACCAAACTGCCCAATTGCGACTGGTAGAGATTTTCTGACCTTCCAAGTTCAAAAATTCATTGGCCGGCACCTGCTGAGGCACAGCGTATCCGTCTCCTCGAACGTGGAGCATGGCCGGGAAAATGATGCAGTGAAAAACAATGTTGTCTTTGCCAATGAAGTGAATCACTTCGCTGTCGCCGGTCCACCAAGATTCCCAATCTTCGGGACGCAGCTCGCGGGTGGCCGAAATGTAGCCAATGGGTGCTTCGAACCACACATAGAGCACTTTACCATCGGCCCCCTCTACCGGAACGGGAATGCCCCATTCCAGATCTCGGGTCATGGCGCGGGGCTTCAAACCGTCGTTCAACCAGCTCTTGCACTGGCCCAATACATTGCTTTTCCAGCCTTGACGACTGCTGATGTACTCGTTCAGAAATTCAGTCTGCAATCGGTCTAAAGGCAAATACCAATTGCGCGTTTCCTTTTTGATGGGCGCTGCACCACTCAAAGCACTTTTGGGCTGGAGCAACTCTTCGGGGCTAAGGGTGGAACCGCATTTTTCACATTGGTCGCCGTAGGCTCCCTCAGCTTGGCAACGCGGGCATGTACCTACAATGTATCGATCGGCTAAGAACTGCTGAGACTCAGGGTCGAAATATTGCTCAGAGACCTGAACATCAAAGGCTCCTTTTTCCAACAAATTGCTGAAAAATTCTTGCGCGGTTTTGCGGTGCACGGGCGAGGTCGTGCGGCTATAGGTATCAAAAGAAACCCCTAAGTCGCGAAACGAATCCCCGATGATCTTGTGGTAGCGATCGACCACATCTTGAGGCGTAATGCCCTCTTTTCGAGCCCTGAGGGTAATGGGAACCCCGTGCTCATCGCTGCCGCAAATGAACAAAATCTGCTCTCCCATCATGCGCATGGTCCTGGCGTAGATATCAGCAGGAACATACACACCGGCCAAATGGCCTATGTGCACGGGACCGTTGGCATACGGAAGCGCGGCAGTGATGGTTTTGCGGGTCATGGCCGCAAAGGTACATCAATTGGGCAGTTCGCAGGACCCAGAACCAAAGAGCCTGTATCGGTTTTTGGCCACCCAACGATAGACCGCATCGCGCCAACTCAGGGGCACCAAGCGAAGCAACCCCCAGGCTTTGGAGCGGCTCATTTGCAAAGCCCGAATCACCGCTTCTGAATGCGCAACTACAGCCTCATTTTGCTCAAACAAGAGACTATCTACTCGGGCCCACTCTGGATGAGCATGCAGCCATTCTTGAGCCTCTTGCAGGGCCACGAATTCCAGGCGATGCGCCTTGGATCCGCGCTGAAGAAAGGCTACACAGCGGCTGCAAAAGCCACAATCCCGATCGAAATACAGTCGGTTCATCAAGGCTGCCGATTGAGGTATTGATCCAAGGCCTGTTGATACGGCCAACTCAAGGGTAGCACGCTGCGTTGAAGGGCCTCTATTTCATCAAGCTTCTTTTTCAAAGGCAGGGCCCATTCTTCGGGAATCTCAACAGGCTGCTGCCTGGATTGCTCCCCTCTTCGCTGCTCATCTTGCTGCTGCTTGCGCTCGCCTCGCTCATGCTCCAACAAACGCGTCAATATTTGTTGCTGCCTGAATTGCAGCTGAGAGCCCAGATTCCCATTGATGATGTCTCTTTCTTGCTGCTCCATGAGTTGTTCGGCTTCGTGCAGCAATTGGGCCGAACCGGGGTCACCTGACTCAGCCGCCGCCTGCTTCAAGCGCTGAATCTCACGGCGCAACTGCTCTTGCATCAAGGCCATTTGACCCAATTCTTGACTCAGTTGACGCTGACCCTGAGAACCGCTTTGCCCCTGCTGACCTTGCGATTGCATTTGTTTGAGCTTCTCCCCCAAGGCTTTTTGGCTTTGGGACAAACCTTGACCCGGCTTGGGTTTGCCTTGCTGGCCGGGGCCTTGTTTGTTGGGGTTGCTGCAACTTTGAGAACCGCTTTTCTTTTGTTGCGAGGACATTTCTTGTTGCATATTCTGCATGCTTTCCATGAGCATGGCCGCCAAGGTATTGTAGGAACTCATGACGAACTGCTCGTGCATGGCGGCCGTGCGTAAATCCCTCTTTTTCAAGGCCAATAGCCCCTGCTCCATGCGTCGATTGAGCTTGCTCATTTCGGCCGTCACAAAGCTGCCTATCATGGGCTGTCGGCGCGATAGGGCCATCAGAGAATCTTCAACCGAGGCGCTGAGTTCTTTGACTTCCATCTGCTGCTGATTCAAGGCCAATGCCCTCGGATTTTCAGAAGACAAGGTCTGCAATTCGGTAAATATCGATTCTTGACGCTTGGACAAATCGATCAAATTCGCCAACAAGCGCCGCAGGGATTCGTAATCTTCTTTCATGCGTTCCTCTTGAGCCGACTCCATGCTCGATTGCAATTTCTGAGCTGCCTTTTTCATGTCTTCAGCCGCCGACTGCTGTTGTTCTGAAGCCGATTTGGATTGCCCCTTCTCCAACTGCTTCTGCGCCGACTGGGCCTTTTGTTCAGCCGAACTCTGTTCCTGTTTGGGCGTTTCCAGGCCCAAGGGCTTTTCCAAGTCTGCGTCTCGTTGCTCTATCTCTTCGCTGCGTTGCTGAATTTGCTCCAAGGCATTGAGCTGCTGCTGGTGCGCCTCTTCCAAGGCCTGTTTCTCTTGTAGCGTTGACGCCTTTTGAGACTGTTCAGCCAAACGTTCTTCTTCCTTGGCCCAAGCCTGCATGGCATCTAATTGTTGCTCAACCATGCGCTCCAGCTGCAATTCTTTGATTTGCTCTTGAACATTTTGAAGTTGCTTTTGAATGTCCTGACGCATGCGGCTGATTTCTTGCATTTTCTGCCGCACTTGATCGGAATCAGCCTTTTGATTGAGCAATTCTTGCAACTCTTTCATGAGCTTTTCCAACTCTGCATTTTGTTTGAGTGCATTCAAACTTTCTTCTACCTGTTTTTTCCTGGCCTCGGTCTTCTGCGATTCAGTGGCGCCTTGAATTTCGAGTTTTCGCTGCTGCTCGGCCAACTTTTGAGTTTGTGTCTGCAGGTTCTTTTGTTCATTCAACCACTGTTGAACCGACTGACGCTTATCGGCATCCATGCCCGATTCTTGCATCAGGCTGCGCTGCAAATCAGCCGAGCGCTTTTGCAAGTCTCGTTGAGCCTGACTCGCGCTGCTCAGCCCCGATTCTACTTGCGCTTGCTTCTCCAACTGCCAAGCTTTCAGCTCTTCCACCTCGGGGAGTCGCAACACCAAAACAGGCGATTGCGCACACTGTTTGCCTCGAACCGAATTGTTATCGCAGGCCCGAGCCATGCATTGAATTTCTTCACCCGGGGCTAACTGAAATTCAGAGGCCGCCAACGCACCCAACAAGGCCGCCGCTTGGTCTCGGTATTCTGTTTTCATGGGCCAAGGTTTGAAGTCTGCATCGCGAGGCCCTTTGACCCACAGACCGAGTTTAGTTATCGCCTGATCATCGCTAGCCCAAGCGCGCAAATACCACAAACCCGATTGACTGGGGTCTGCCTCAGACTCGAGTTGTACCAGAGGAGCCGCGTCTTGAATGACCCGAATATCGAGCAAAAGTGTATCGCTGCTTTGCCGCATTTTCCCATTGGCCGAACGACCCTTGACACAGTATGACCACTGCTGGGACTCCAAAGCGGTGTGAGTGTACACGGCACGGCCGTTCAACAAGGACAGGCTTTGACCTTTGATCCAAAGTTGCTGAGCCTGCTTTCCCTCGACCTGCAACGACAGCTGAGAACCTTGAGGAACAAACACAACGCCTTGGGCAGGCCAATCGCTCTGCCGCTCACCTTTCCAATAGACTGGGTATTGCACTTTCAATTGAGCCGAAGCCAATGAGGGTGGACTCCAGACCTCTAGCCAATGGGCCTCTGATTCAAATTCACCGGCCACAAAAACCAATTCTGAAGAGGCCGAAAGTGGCCCTATATCCAGCACGAAGGAATCGGGACCAGCAGTCCTCATCAAGCGCTCTTGGCCCATCCAGCGGCAGCGAACCGAAGTGGGAATTTGCTGCCCCTTTAAGCTAAGCTCAACCGTATAAGACTGCCCGGCAACCAAACTCTTATCAGGAGAATGAAACACGAATTCGAAAGGCGCGGGGCGCTGAAATGCTTGATTGTATTTCCATATGCGAGCGGCACTTTCTGCCAATCGGGCCGAATCCAAGACAAACCAAAGCCCGAGCATCAAACAGGCCAAACCCAATCGCCAGGCCCACTTGCGAAATGCCGCGGGGTTCAACACTTCCCAAAATGAAACAGAACCCATGGCCAGGGACCGCTGTTCAATGGCTGCCTCCAGCCACTCACTGGCGCCCGCCGTTTCTCGCAACTGCAGCAAATTCAGCAACTTGTCTTGGACCTCAGGATAAAAATTTCCAATCTCTGCCGCCGCTTGCTCCCGGCTCATGCGAGCCAACCAAGCTCGGGACTGAGCATAGGGCCTTGCCCACCATACCAACGCTGAGAGCAGCAACAATGAAAGACCGGCATACCAAAAAAGGGTTCGCCAGGTGCTCGACATCCACTGCCAATGTTCCCAATAGGCCAACACCAAAAAACCAGCCACACTCGCCAGGCTCCAACGCAACAAGCCCTTCCAAAAAAGCTGTTCGTAGCGCTTAAGGATGTAGGCGTCCAGCTTTTGCTCGATGGAGTTCAATGGAGTCCCTGCCGGCTTCATTTGGATAAAGGTAAAGCAAAATCAGGCACCCCGTTTTCCCTCAATCGACGAACGGCGTTGTCAAGCGATATACCCGCGGCCATGGCGGCATTCAAACTTTCTGCCTGACCCCATTGGGGAATGGTAAAGCGGTGCAAGCGGGTCAATCCCTCGGCCTGGCGAATGCCATGCGATTCGCTGCCAATGAGCAGCACACAAGGATCTTCAAACGGGGTTTCGTACAGCGCGGTTCCCTCTAAAAATGCACCAAAAACACGAGCATCCTGGAAGGTTTCGATCAAGTCACAGTACACCACATCGACCCTCAAAAAAGAACCCATGCTGGCGGCAATGCACTTGGCGTTGTAAGCGTCAACCGTATCATGGGAAGCTACAATTTGCGATAATCCGTACCAATCGGCCAACCGTATCAACGTCCCCAAATTGCCGGGATCCGAGAGCCCGTCAACAGCCAAGGTCAAGGGGGCTTTTGCATTCCAATCGGCCTGGGGCTTGAGATCTAAAACCGCCATGACTCCCGGCGTTGTGTCAAATTGACTCAAGCGTTTCATCTCAGCATCGGGAATGATCTCAAAGGCCGAAGTCAAGCCCTGTCTGGATGCGTAGGATTCACTGGCCAATAAGGCCTCCAATCGGCAACCGCTGTGGATTACTTCGTCGACCACCTTGCGCCCCTCCACAGTGAATAGCCCATATTTTTGTCGATACTTGGACATTCGCAGCGAGGCGTACAGTTTCAATTTGGCAGCAGATGGCATGGCAGCGACACAAATATCAACGAATTCTAGCCTATCTGCTACTTTTTGGAGTGTGGATCCTCAGCGGATGCGGTGTAAAACGCTGCATTCCCGATGGCAATTTGCTGCTAACCCAGAATCACATTACGCTGGTGGGCAATGACAACAGCCCGTTTCGCCCCGACAAAGAACAGCTCAGTGCTCAAATATTGCACCGGCCCAACAAACGGGTATTCTTCAACAAACTCCCCATTTACCTGTGGTTTTACGCCTTGGGATACGACGCCAAAGACACGGCTAAAATGAACCAAACTCCTTGGCGCAAACGATTGGTTTACCGCATGGGAGAAGAACCGGTATTGGTCGACAAAGGATTGGCTCAACTCTCGGCCAACAACATTCGAAATTACTTGTTCAACAAAGGCTTTTTCGATGCACAGGTGGGTTATTCCATCGACCTTCAAGGGCATAAGGGCCAGGTTCGCTACCACGTATACTCGGGCATTCCTTACCGCATCAACTCGGTATTTCAGAACAGTGCAGACAGCTTGATGGCTCCGTTGTTGGACAGTTTGGTTCAGGGTACGAATGCCTTTCGCCTGTGGTGGCCTAGCGATTTGAATCGTTTCAAAGAAGCTCGGGAGTCTTTGAGTGCACAACTGCGTGACCTCGGTTACTATGGGCTGCAAGCCTCAGTGTTTCGCTACGAGATCGACACCCTGTTTGCCGAGAAAGAAGCGAAGATCACCTTGTACATGGACGGGAACCCTTCGGGAAAAGCCTACCAACCCTGGACCATGGGAGGCGTGCACCTCGAAATCCAATGCCCCGATGACTATGCCCTCAACCCCATTTACCACGAATGGGCACACTTGGGTGCACAGCATTACAAAATGAATCACTACCCCTTGAAACCCTACGTGCTGCGCAGGGTCATTCAAGTCGACAGCGGGCAGAGGTATTCGCAAACGCGCATCAACCAAACCTACCGAGGATTGGTTGACATGGGTTTATTCTCCTATGTTGACATGCGCCTAGAACCCGACACCGCCACCCATACGCTGACCTTGCGCATTCAAGCCCAGGCCCTGCCCCGAATCAGATGGATGGTAGAACCCCAGATGCTGTACAGCCCCCAAGGCAGTTCGGGAACCAACTTCACCACCTCCACCCAACGCAGTTTTGGCCTGGCCGGCATCATGTCATTCAACAACCTCAACGCCATGGGGAACGGCGAACAATTGAGGCTTTCGGCCCTCACTTCGTTCGAGGCGATTTTCAAACGAAATGACCTGGGCAATTTTGCTTATGGCTTGCAACAAGGATTTTCAGCCTCCATGACCGTTCCCAGCTTTCAGTTGCTGGACAAGGCATTGGCTAAACAAACATACGAGCGCAAAAACACCGTCTTCAGCCTCAGTTATCAAACCGAAAGCAACCCCAACTTCTTGCGAACCTCGCTGCCAGCCTCAGTTTCCCTGCAGTTCATTCGGCCCAATTTCAGCTGGTATTACACCCCCCTCGAATTCAGCTACAACCAAAACGAATTGGACCCTGCCTTTTTGCCCCAGTTGAGCCAGTTGGACCAAGAATTTGTGCGTCGGGTTTTCACCGACCAATTGATCACGGCCTCCAAGGTGGGCTTCGTTTACTCCAACAACCAAGACAAGCCCGGTCAGAGTTACTTTTTTTCGCGCCTGGGAGTAGAGACCAGCGGCAATCTTCACCGCTTGGGTCGATACTGGTTTGAGCCCAATTACAACCCCGATTCCAGTTACCAATTCTTTGGTGTGAATTATTTCCAATACGCGAAAGTGGGTGCTGAAATTCGAGTGCGTCACCACATTGACGAACTCAACACCATTGCTGTGCGCCTCAACGGGGGCTTGGCCCTTCCCTATTGGAATTCAGATGTAGTACCTTACGACAAGCGCTATTTCATTGGCGGCTCTAACAGCCTAAGGGCCTGGCAGCCCCGGCGTTTAGGACCGGGAGCCACTCCCGAATCGGTGGGAAGTTTGATCGATCGTTCAGGCGAATTGCTGTTGGAAGCATCGATTGAATATCGCTTCGGGGTGATCAAAAACTTCCTGGAAAGTGCCCTGTTTTTGGACGCAGGAAACATTTGGAATTTGAGCGCAGCCGGGGTTTCCAACCCCGATTACGGAATCTTCAACCGAAACACGGCCTTGTCTGAGGTCGCCCTCAACACCGGCATTGGCTTTCGCTTTGATGTCGAAATTTTCATGTTTCGCTTGGATTGGGGCATACCCATTCGAGACCCCAGCAAAAACCCCGATCAGCGTTGGGTCATGAAGCAAATTCCCCAAGACGGCATAGGCACCTGGACCGTCAAAGAGACGGCCGTGGCCATTGGCATAGGATACCCTTTTTAACCCTTCTAGGGCCTATTTCAGCTGCGGTCAACTTGACCCTAGAAGTGGCATCGCAAGGGCTCACAGCCGGTGCAAAGGGGGAACAGAATCGCCTTATCTTTGCCCCATGCGTTTGATGCTTCTCTTGCCCCTTACCCTGATGATGGAGGCTTGCGCCAGTTTTGTTGGCAAAATCAATGTATTTCCCGTTCAATACGATGCTCAATTGGGCGCCGAAGTGGCCCGCAACATCGACTCGACCAACGCGGCCATTTTGATGGATTCAGCCCAAAATGCTGAATTGTATGCCTACTTGTATGGCATTCGCGATTCCATTCTGAAAACGGGTCAGTTGGAGCACGCCCAAGATTTCACTTGGCGTCTGCGCATTTTGAACGACAGCACGTTAAACGCTTTCTGCACCCCCGGCGGATACATCTATTTCTACACAGGATTGATGCGTTACCTGGAAAGCGAAGACCAGCTCGCCGGTGTTATGGCCCACGAAATGGCCCACGCAGACAAACGACACTCAACCGATGCCCTTACCCGCCAATTTGGAACCGACATTTTGATTTCCCTGGTATTGGGCGGTGCCCAGCCTTCGATGTTGGTTCAAATCGCCAACGGCTTAACCCACCTCTCATACGGACGGAGCGCGGAAACAGAATCAGACATTTCGAGCGTAGATTGGCTATACAAAACCGCCTATAACCCCGTGGGTGCGGCTGGCTTTTTCCAAAAGATGTTGGAAAACGGAGGCCAAGAACCTCCCCAGTTCTTGAGCACACACCCCAATAGCGACAACCGAGTGGAAGACATGAACGAGCATTGGAAAAGCTTGGGTGGCAAAACAGGCGCTACCTTTGAGGAACGCTATCAGCAAAAACTCAAACTCATCCCCTAATCGGCATGTTGCGCTTGGTGGTTTGGATCATCTTTCTTTCTGCACTAGGCCTGAAGGCCCAGGTGGAAAGCGCGGGGTCTGACAGCTCGGTGCAAACTTCGACCTCAGTCGATGTAGCCTCTGTTCAACGCCTACTCAACGAAGCGTATTTGCACATGCGTGTACCCTATATGTATGGCGGCAAAAGCCCCCGCGGCTTTGATTGCTCTGGCTTTGTAGGCTACTGCTTTGGGCAAACCCTTCAACAAGACATGCCTCAGCGTTCAGCCGATTACATGGATTTTGGACAAGAAATTTCCTTGATGGATTGCCGTCCCGGTGACATCATTTGCTTCAATGGCCGCAGCATCAACCGCATCATTGGCCACGTAGGCATCATTGTCGATGGCCACAGTGATAACCCCCTTTTCATACATGCATCCACCTCACAGGGTGTACGGGTGGATGCATTGAAATCTCCTTATTTCGAACCCCGTTTTGTGGGGGTTCGCCGGGTTATTCAGCCTTAGGCTCGTCGTCTGATTTTCCTTTTTTAGCTCGAGTTGCTTTGGGCTTGACCACACTCAGGGTCAATTCTTCGGCTTCTGCTTTGCGATCGACCTGAATGGTATCGCCTTCTTTCAGCGTTCCCTGAAGCACTTGTTCGGCCAAGGGCTCCTCCAGGTATTTCTGAAGGGCGCGCTGCAAGGGGCGAGCCCCAAAATCAGGATCAAAACCTTTGTCTGCCAAGAATTCTTTAGCGGCATCGGTTAAGTTTACGCTGTAGCCCAGGTTAGAAATGCGCTTGAGCATTTTGGCCATACGCACGTCCAGAATCTGAACAATCTCTTTCTTATCCAAAGAGTTAAAGATGATCAAATCATCGATGCGGTTCAAAAACTCAGGCGAGAAGAACTTGCGTATCTGGGATTCGATGACCATTTTGGACTCTTTCTCACGGCTTTCTTGCTTGTTTGTAGTTCCAAATCCTACCCCAGTTCCAAAATCTTTCAATTGACGGGAACCGATGTTGGAGGTCATGATGATAACGGTATTTCGAAAATCAATTTTGCGGCCCAAGGAGTCGGTCATTTGACCTTCATCTAAAGCTTGCAACAACAAATTGAACACATCGGGGTGCGCCTTTTCAACCTCGTCGAACAAGACCACGCTATAGGGTTTGCGGCGAACTTTTTCGGTCAACATACCGCCTTCTTCGTACCCTACGTAGCCTGGAGGGGCCCCCACCAAACGGCTTACCGCAAATTTCTCCATGAACTCGCTCATGTCGATGCGAATCATGGCATCGTCGCTATCGAATAAAAACTCAGACAGGGCTTTGGCCATCTCCGTTTTACCTACACCGGTAGGGCCCAAGAAAATAAATGAGCCTATGGGGCGATTGGGTTCTTTGAAGCCTGCACGTGTGCGTTGAATGGTCTTGGCCAACTTCTCAATGGCTTTGTCTTGGCCTACTACACGGGCCTTCAGAATCTCACCCATCTGCAGAAGTCGCTTGCCTTCGCTTTCCGTCATTCGCTTCACGGGAATGCCCGTCATCATGGAAATCACGGCGGCTATGTCTTCTTCCCCGACGGCAAATCGCTTGTCGCGGGAGCTGTTCTCCCATTCGGCTTTGGCAATATCGAGCTGTTCGAGGTACTTCTTTTCTTTGTCGCGCAGACGAGCGGCTTCTTCGAAGTTTTGGCTCTTGACTACCTTGTTTTTCTCTTCCTTGATGCCTTCTATTTGGGCTTCCAATTCCAAGATTTCACTGGGCACGTGAATGTTGGAAATGTGCACGCGCGCTCCCGATTCATCCAAAATGTCAATGGCCTTGTCGGGCAAATGGCGATCGCTCATGTAACGCACGCTCAATTCCACACAAGCCTTGATGGCATCGTCGCTGTATTGAACCCCGTGGTGATCCTCGTAACGGGCTTTGATGTTGTGCAAAATTTCAACCGTTTCTTCGGCTGAGGCGGGCTCGATCAATACCATCTGGAAACGGCGCTCCAGAGCTCCATCTTTTTCGATGTACTGGCGGTACTCATCTAAGGTAGTGGCTCCAATGCATTGAATTTCGCCACGGGCCAAAGCCGGCTTGAACATATTGCTCGCATCCAGAGAGCCAGAGGCCCCGCCAGCGCCAACGATGGTGTGAATCTCGTCGATGAACAAAATGACATCATCTGCCTTTTCCAGCTCCATCATCAGGGCTTTCATACGCTCCTCGAATTGACCGCGGTACTTGGTTCCGGCTACCATAGAAGCTATGTCCAAGCTCACCACTCGCTTGTTGAAAAGCACCCGGCTCACCTTTCGCTGAACAATGCGCAGTGCCAAACCTTCGGCGATGGCTGTTTTACCCACACCGGGCTCCCCGATCAGAACAGGATTGTTTTTCTTGCGGCGGCTCAGCACCTGGCTCACTCGCTCGATTTCTTTTTCGCGTCCCACGATGGGATCCAACTTGCCCTCTTCGGCAGACTTGGTCAAATCGCGACCGAAATTATCCAAAACCGGGGTTTTGGTTTTGCTCTTTCCTCGGGTAGCCTCTTTCTGACGCTGTTCTTCGCGGTAGAAATCTTCTGGGGTGTCTTGATCATCATTGGGCAATTCCCCTTTGATGCTATCAACTCCTTCTTCGAGTGCCGCTTTGAACACATCATAGTTGACCCCGTATTGGTTCAAAACCTTCGAGGCCATGTTGTCTTCGTCGCGCAATATGGAAAGCAACAAATGCTCGGTACCAATCAAATCGGTTTTGAAAATTTTAGCCTCCAAATACGTAATCTTCAAAGCTTTCTCAGCCTGCTTGGTCAAGGGTATATTGCCCAAGTTGGCCGTTTTCAAAGCCGTTGTTTTGATGGCATCCTCAATGCTCTTTTTCAAGCGCAAGGTATCGATGTCCAGGATTTTTATGGTTTGAATGGCTTTGCCTTCGCCCTCTCGAATGAGACCCAACAACAGGTGTTCACACCCAATGTAATCGTGCCCCAGTCGTATGGCCTCTTCGCGGCTGAATTGGATCACTTCTTTGACCCTAGGAGAAAATTTGGCTTCCATGCGTTGATTCAAATGTAAATAGGAACAAGCATCTTGGCTGAGGCAATAACGCACAACAGACCCAGATGTATGCTGCGCCAAACAATACCAAAGCTGTGCCAACTTATGCACGCGTTCTTCACGACCCCTGTTAACAAATTTTCAGCCTGCCAAACTGACGCAATTCAGGCGCTATGTCATTACTTTGAAAGACTATGGATAACCCAAGCAAGAGCAAACGCAATTACACCCCTTCGATGAACAAAGCATTGGTGGGCGACTTAGCGGGACGCACCGCTCCCCATTCAACAGAGCTTGAAGAGGCGGTATTGGGAGCCATTTTGTTGGAAAAAGAGGCCATGTCTAAGGTGGCCGATATTCTGACTCGCGACCACTTCTACCACGAAGCCAACGCCCTGATCTACAACAGCATCTTGCAGATTTACGCTGCAGGATCCTCAGCCATTGACCTGTTAACAGTTTCGAACCATCTGCGAAACGAAGGCAAATTGGAGTTGGCTGGAGGGAATTTGTACTTGGCCATGTTGACCAACAAAGTCTCTAGCGCGGCCAACATTGAATTCCACGCGCGCATTTTGACCCAGAAATTCATTCAGCGCAGCCTGATTCGGGTTTCGGGCGAAATCGCCACCGAGGCTTACAACGACGCTGAAGATGCTTTCTTGCTGCTGAATCGCAGCGAAGAAAAACTCTTTGAAATAAAAAACTCAGGCCTCAAACGCTCGTTCCAAGAAATTGGAAGCTTGGTCAACCGCGCATTCAAATCTCTGGAGGAGCGATCCAAAAGTGACACAAACGGCATTACCGGCGTACCTTCTGGATTCTCTGATTTGGACCGCATGACCTCGGGCTGGCAGCCTTCTGACCTGATCATTTTGGCCGCTCGTCCCGCCATGGGTAAAACAGCCTTTGCCTTGAGCTTGCTGCGCAACGCCGCCGTAGAATTTGGCAAAAGTGTGGTCATTTTTTCTTTGGAGATGGCCGATGTGCAACTGGTCAATCGTTTGGTGAGTGGAGAAGCCGATATACCCGGTGAAAAAATCAAGAAAGCCAACCTGACTGTAGAAGAGTGGAATCGCTTGCACCAAAAAACCAGTCGCCTGACCGAATCGAAAATATTCATTGACGATACTCCGCAGTTGAACATCCTGGAGATGATGGCCAAGTGCCGACGCATCCATGCTCAAAACGGATTGGACATGATTCTGGTGGACTATTTGCAGCTGTTGCGTCACGAAACCAACACAAAAAGCCAGTCCAACCGGGAACAAGAAATCGCATTCATTTCCCGCTCGCTGAAAAGCTTAGCCAAAGAACTCAACGTACCGGTCATCGCCTTGGCCCAGCTGAGCCGCGAGGTTGAAAAGCGAAACAACAAGCACCCTCAACTCTCAGACTTGCGTGAATCGGGATCCATCGAACAAGACGCCGACATGGTGATGTTTTTGTACCGAGAGGATTACTATTCCCGCATGGGCATGGAAAGCGAGTCTCAGCATGGCCACGACATTCAAGGCTTGACTGAGGTCATCATTGCCAAGCACCGAAGCGGTGGAGTAGGTACGGCCATGGTGAAGTTCCAGCACGAAGTCTCCAAGTTTGTCGATCTGGATGCCACTGAACGCGATTTGCTGCGCAACAAAGATGGGGGTGGGTTCTCTCAGCCCTACGTGACCACCGTACCCAGCAAAATGAACGACAGCGACCCTTTTAAGCCCGATTCAGGCGGATGGGGCGGCGGCTTCAGCCCCAACATTTCGATTGACGAATAAGCCGCGCTTGGGCCTTGGAATGTGGGCTTCAAAACCCGACCAAATGAATTATCATTGCCTTATGAAAAACACCCTATTGGCAACATTGGCCATCGCCTTGCTATTTGGCTGCAAAAAAGAGGCAGCCCCCCTCAGCATGGAAGGCAAATGGCTTTGGTCACCAACAGCCAATAAGTCAGGGGCCAATACCATGTATGAATTTCGAGATGGCGTTCGCTACACCTACTACTGCGATGAACCCGGGGGTTGCGACGCAGCTTATTGGAACTCACTGACCCAAGCCGATGCTTTGCCCGCTACCGAAACCTATCAGTTCAAAAACGACACGCTGAGCATGAACTTGGGTTTTGGAAACTCCTTGATCACCCCGGTAACCTTCAGTTGCGAGGGTGCCAAAGCCACTTTTGAATCGAACGGAACGGTTTTGTACAACCTGAACCTGGATTGTCCTTGATGCGGGTTCGGCTTTGATCAAAAAAGGCGCCCCGTGGGGCGCCTTTTTTATACGTTCATTTTGAATTTATTGATCGCTGGTCTTGGGCAACTTTACGCCAAATACCATTTCTTCCCCGCCGCTGGTTAAGCCTTCCAACACAATCGCCCCTTGCAAGGATTTCAACTGCGACACCGCGCCAGCAGCTGAGTACACGGGTTGATTGTTGATGTGCGTAATGATAAAGCCTTGGGGAATGCCCGCATCTTTGAACACCCCTTTTCCAATTGATTCGACTTTCACACCGGCTTTGATATTCTTGGCCAGACGCTCTTCACGGGTGGTATTCATCAGTTCCATGCCATAGACCTCACTGCTGCTTTCGCGTTCGGCGACTTCAGGTTTGGATTTACCATCGGTGCTCAACAAGGTTACAGGAATGACCATTTCTTTGCCCTTGCGACGCAAGGTCACCTCTACTTGGTCACCCGGACGGAACTTACCAATGGTTTCCTGTAGCTTACTTGAAGAATTCACGGCCGTTGCATTGATTTTCAACAATACGTCACCTGCTTGAATACCGGCTTTTTCGGCAGCACCCTTCGACACCACTTCGGCTACATAGACCCCAGACAAATCTTTGAGATTCTTTTCATCGGCCAAATTTTGGTTGATGTCTTGTATGGATACACCCAAAATGGCACGCTGAACTTTGCCGTATTGCGTGATGTCATTGAATACCTTTTCAACCAGATTGACGGGAACGGCAAAAGCGTATCCGGCGTAGGAGCCGGTCTCAGACGCAATGGCCGTATTGATTCCCACGAGTTCACCTTGTGTATTCACCAAAGCCCCACCACTGTTGCCCGGGTTGATAGCCGCGTCGGTCTGTATGAAGTTCTCAATCGCGTATTGATTGCCGTTGGAACGAATCAAATCGATGTTTCGACCCAGCGCCGATACAATGCCCACGGTCACGGTTGAGGTCAAATTGAAGGGGTTCCCTACGGCTACCACCCACTGGCCCACTTTCAATTGATCTGAATTTCCCAATTTGATGAAGGGCAGGTTGCTTTCAGCAATGCGCAAAACGGCCAAATCGGTATTGGGATCAGCGCCCACCAATTCAGCGATGTAAGACCGCTTGTCGTTGAGAATCACTTCGATTTTACTGGCATTTTCTATGACATGGTTATTGGTCACAATGTAACCGTCGTCGGTCACAATCACGCCTGATCCAGAGCCGCTGCGGGGACCGGGCTGTTCAAATTGAAAACCGGGGCCGTTGAAAAATTCAAAGGGATCTATGGGCATCTGGGGGTTGCGTCGCTGCTGAGGTTGCGCATTCACCGTTGAAATGATGTGCACCACCGCCGGATTGGCCACTTCAGCCACCGCCGTAAAATCAAAAGCAGGTTCTGCTCCTAGGCTAGCATACCGGGCTGAAACCGATGCAGCCTGCTTTTCAGACAAGGTTTTTCCTTGGCTTCCACCACTCAACAACGAATAGCCGGCCAAGCTGATAGCCCCTCCAGCGCAACCTGCGAGGAGAAAAAGCCAAACACGTCGATTCATTAAGATTTCTTTCATATGCATGCTGTATTCAAATTTTGTTCCAAGACTACGAAATAACGACTTTCCCGTCCTTTACTTTGTGTAAAGAATCGACCGAGCGTTTACCTTTTGGGACAATCGTCGATATACGCCTGTCAATATGACCGAAAACCCAGCACTGGACCAACAAATGGTGGCTCGCATTCAAATGGGAGACAAAGAGGCATTGGTGGAATTGTACCGCCAATACAACGCCATGGTATCGCAATTGGTGCTGGGAATGGGCGGAAGCGCTGACGATGTAGACGATGTTTTTCAGGAGACCTTGGTGGCCTTGTGGGAAAACATGCGCAAGCAAGAATTCGTACTCAGTTCCAAATTGAGCACCTATCTATATAGCATCGCCAAAAATCAGTGCATGCGATTGCTGGACAAACGCAAGCGCATACAAAACGAAGACCCCTTGTCGCACACCCGAAAAGCTGAGGTTGATTCTCCAGACAAGCGCATGGATGAATCGCTCATTCGCAAAGCCTTGCAGCATCTGGGAGATTTGTGCCGCAGCATTTTGATCATGTACTATTACGATGGCTTTGACATGAAAAACATTGCCAAGGCCCATCACTTCACCAACGCCAACGTAGCCAAAAGCAAGAAATACCAGTGCCTGAAGCAATTGGAAGGCATGGTCAAGAAACAATACAACGCCACTGACTTTCTGCGATGATTAGCGACGCACAACACCGTCAACTCTACGATTACTTGGAAGGTAGCCTTTCCCAGGAGCAGAGTGCTGCTCTGGAGAGCGAGTTGGCCCAATCGCCCGAATTGCAAGAAGAACTGGCCTTGAAAAGAGCCATTCTCGCAGCCATTCAAGAAGAGGGTCGCGAAGAATTAAGGGGATTCTTGAAGGAGCGATTGTTTGAAGAATCAACCGACAAGCAGACAGGGCTGTGGTTGGTAGCTGCCGCTACCGTGGCCACGCTCATTGTTTCTACCCTCATTATTTCTGGCCAATTTGGCGCGGGGCAATTCTTGAAAAACCAAAGCATGGTCGAGGCCGAACAGATGGAAGCCGATGGCGAATTACCGCCCTCACGCATCAAAGCTTATAAGCGCAAAAACGAGCCTTCAGCCCTGTCTGAATTGGACAGCCTAAACTATCTACCCGGCGAGGCCATGGCCATTAACGAGGATTCAGAAATGGCAGCCGATCTAGCACAAAGCGACGATATTACTTTCAATTTCGGAGATGCCGCGCCCCCCCTGTCTGAAGCGCCTAGGCCCATGAGTTTGGGAAGCACGCGCATCAAGATCATCGATTTGGGTTATGCGGTAGCGGCCAATTCCGCCCCCGCGGCTGTTCGCCCCTCGGTTAGCCGGCAGCGCGTAGACGCAGCGACCGCAGGCCGCATAGCCGAAGCTGAATCGAGCTTAGATTCCAAGGACACGCTCCCATCAAAGCCCAAGCCCAAAGCCGCTGTGTATGCCCGTGTGGAGTGGTTCAGCCAATCAAGCGATGATCCCGCGGCACCTATGGCTAAGCGATTGACAGCAGCCAATGAACGGGTTTACCAAATCTTCAACCTCTCAGCTGAGAACTACCTGATCTTGCATTTGAATGGGCTGTATTACCTGTCGTTAGACAACCGTTACTATTCTTTACCCCTCAAGGAAAACACCTTGCAACCCTTGGTTGTCATCAGCGACCCCGCTCTGGTGTCGCTTCTTGAACAAAGCGAATAAGCCCCTACCTTTGCCTTGTGCAACGCCTTTCATTTGTCAAATACCAAGGCACGGGCAATGATTTCATTCTTGTCGATGGCCGCCAAGGATTGGACGCCCATTGGTACCATGAATCTGTCGTTGCTCAGTTGTGCCACCGTCGTTTTGGCATTGGTGCCGATGGATACATGGTATTGGAGGCCAGTTCTGAGGCTGACTTCCACATGAACTATTACAACAGCGATGGTCGTCCCAGCAGCATGTGTGGAAATGGGGGTCGCTGCATCGCCCATTGGGCCCATAGCTTGGGTTTGGGTCTAAACGGATACCTGCGTTTCACAGCTCCTGACGGATTGCACGAAGCTTGGGTCTCTGAGCAGGGTCAAGTGCGATTGGCGATGAATGACGTGGCTTTGAGTGACACCTCAGCACCCACTCACGAGGTCGCCATTTTGGATACGGGATCTCCGCATTACGTTGCGTTCTTTGAGCAGCTTAGCCCAGATTGGGACTTGTTGAGTTTCGCCAAGGGCATTCGATACAGCGATCGTTTCGCTACACAAGGCATCAACGTCAATGCCGTTTGGCCCTTGGACAACGGGGCCCTTCAAGTGCGGACCTATGAGCGCGGCGTAGAAGACGAAACCTACAGCTGCGGCACGGGTGTAACGGCCTGTGCCCTGGCCCATGCCTTGCGCGAAAAAAAACCGCAGGGCCATTATTCCCAAGCCTTGAAAACCCCTGGAGGTGACTTACAGGTACATTTCACCTGGGACGGAACGCGTTTTCACTCCATCATACTCGAAGGTCCCGCCGCTCATGTCTTTAGCGGCTCCTGGGAACAAGCATAAAAAAAGGGCGGCCTGCGGCCGCCCTCCCTCATCTCTTACTTTATGGTTTAAGGCACCATCAACTTGCTCACGCCGCTTTGGCCCGCTCCACTGAAGCGAACAAAGTAGGTTCCACGAGTCAAACCGCTGATGTCCAAGGAAAGGGTATTGGTACCCTTCACCATGTTGTGGTTGAATTGGCGTACCACCTGACCCTGAATGTTCAAAACCTGAACCTTGGCTTTGCCTGAGGCGGCAGAATTGAACGACAATGATGTGCGGTCCTGTGTGGGGTTAGGGAACAAGTTGCTCTTCACATCAGAAGCCTGAGGACCTTTTGCACTGGTCAATAAGGCCGTTGACTTGAAGTAACCACGACCGTGGGTACCCAAGTACATCACCATTCCCTCCCAAGGGCGCCATTCGTAAGCACGAATTTCGAAAACAGGCACACGGGCCATTCCTTCGTTGGCTTCTACCCAATTGGTACCGCCATTTTCAGTCACAAATACACCGAAGTCAGTAGCCAACACAATGCGGTTGGGATCGTCTACGTCAACTACAGCATCGTATACAGGCATAGAAGGCAAATCGCCTGAAATGTTCGTAAAGGTTGGATTCGCACTCAAAGCATCGTTAGACTCGTATACGAATGTGGTGTTGCCGTAACCGCCGAGGGTAACAATCAAATGCTCAGGGTTGTTGGGATCAACATTCACCGAAGTCACGGTACGGCCCGTCAAAAATGAAGGGGTGATGTTGTTCAGGGTGATTCCAACGGGAATGTCTTTGGCACCGGGGTTATCAGCAATGGTGTAGCTGGCAGAGTTCAAGCCGTCCAAACGGAAAATTCGGCCCTGCTTGCAGATGAACAGATGGTCACCGTCGGGCGTATAATCCATTTCGATGATGCGGTTGTTGCCCAAGCCACCGGCCACCATGAACCAGCTTACGTTGTTCGAGAAATCGGTGGGGTTAACGGCCACCCATACCTCAGCGTCTTTCGCCAAGAACAAACGAGACTCTTTGGCATCTTTCTCCCACAAGCAATAGGTGGTATTGAAGTCGGTTTGGATTTTGCCGTCTTGACGATCATCGAAGAAGGTAGAGCTCGACTGACCGCTGTTGCTGGAGCGAGCTACAGTACCGTAATAGGTGGACATGAAAACCGTAGCAGGGTGGTATTTTGAGAATTCCACGTCGAAACCGTCACCGCCAAAAATGGAGATACCGGTTTGAGATGGCTTACCGCCAAAGGAATTCCCTGAGAAATTCAACAGGTAAGTTCCGTTGTCTTGAGAACCGCCCACTACATGACCCAATTCATTGGCCGCTACGTTGTAAAGCTGCAAAGAAGTGAACCCGCGGTTGATGCTGGTCCAGGTTTTCATGTTTTGAGAAGAATACAAACCGCCGTCACAACCCACAATGCAGGTAGCAGGATTCGTGCGGGTATTCCATTCGATGACGTGCTTGTCGGCGTGCACATAACCATTGTTCCAAGGAGCGCCAAATGTGCTAGCGGTTTCGCGGAAACCGTTTACCTTGTCCCAAGTAGCCAACACGACGCCACCCATGACCACAAAATCTTTGTCGTTGGGGTGAACGCTGATTACGTTGTCATACCAACCTTGACGGTTGCTACCGAAAATATCGGTTACCGAGCTGTAAGAAACGATTTCTTCCCAAGTGGTGCCGCCATCAGTGGTGCGCCACACGCCCATGAAACGACCGTAGTTGGAACCTGAACCGGCGCCGCAGATGTAAACATAGTTGGGGTCTTCAGGAGAAATCGCGATGGCCGTACGACCGCCCATGTTCGCGCCCAAGTTGGCTACTTTCAAGCCACCAGCACCGTCAGTTTTATAAACCGTACCAGCACCGTTCGATGCCCAAACCACTCCATTTTTGTCGATTTTCACTTCCTTGATGGCACCGCCAGTCAAACGATTCAAATTGGCGCCTCCATTGGTGAATTCAAACAAACCCTGTTCGGTGGCTACATAGAATTTATCTTCACTGGGGTGAGCCACCATGCTGTTGCACTGTTGGAAACGGCTGTCGCGGGCATTGTTCATCAAGGTAAAAGACGTGCCGCTGGCATCGCTGCTCTTGAAAAGGCCACCGCCCAAGAAAGCGGGTGAACCGTTGCGTGTTCCTGACAAATTCACAAACCCACCTTCACCGGTTCCGTAATAAACCGTTCCATTAGGGGTCTGAGCCAAACAGGTCACGTTCAAGTTTTCTTGTTGGTCGTTGACGGGCTTCCAGCTCTGGCCATAGGTGTTCGAGCGAAACAGGCCGCCACTAACCGCACCCACAAACCATAAGTTGGCTGAATCTCGGTGCATCAAGAAAGCACGGGTACGACCACCCACGTTGTCTGGGCCCATTCCTTCCCAAGTGATTTTTTTGTTCAAACGACGAGTGACGGACAAGCGATCGGCTTGTGCCATGGCTTGCTCGACCCACTCTGGCTCAATGGTGCCAGTTTGTTCGTTTAAGCGCATGCTGTACATGGAGCGAATGGCTCCTTCGATTTGCTCACCTTCTTCCTCTGAACGGGGTTCTTCGATGGTCATTTCGGGAGCGAAAGCTTCGGTCTGCTGTGCCCAGTACGTCACGCCTCCACTCATCAAGAGTGCGGCGGCTAAGGGCAATGCTTGGGTATACTTCATAATCGTCAAAATCCTTTAAACGGGTTTGATTACAAAGTAATGCGCAAGGCGCCTCTTTTCCAAGGAAATGACGGCCTGTTTGGCCTTTTCGCGACGAAATTTTGACAGAGAAATCGGCCGTTTTTGCCAATTTCAAAAACGGGTGAGGTCGCAAATCGACAACTCGCCGCTAAAAGTGAAGCGAGATTGCCTTATAAAACGTGCTTTTCAGCGTGGTAAGAACTGCGAACCATGGGGCCGCTTTCGACAAATAAAAAGCCCATTTCCAAGCCTTTTTCTTCGTACAATTTGAATTGATCAGGATGAATATAATCGGCTACGGGCAGGTGCATCTTGGTGGGTTGCAAATATTGACCCAGCGTCAATACGTCGCAGCCGTGCGCATGCAAATCATTCATCAATTGAAACACCTCTTCGGGCGTTTCACCGCAGCCCAACATGGCGCCACTTTTGGTGCGCGCCCCGTAGGCTTTGGTTCGCTGAATTTGCTCCAAGGAACGGGCATATTTGGCCTGAGGACGCACCAAGCGATACAAACGCTCTACGGTTTCCATGTTGTGAGAAACCACATCGGGCTTGGCATCCAACACTTGGTAGAGCAGATCCCACTGAGCCTTGAAATCAGGAATCAGGGTCTCGATGGTGGTGCCGGGATTTTGCTTTTTTACCTCGCGAATGGTCTCTGCCCATACGGTAGCGCCCTTGTCTTTGAGCTCATCGCGGTTCACCGAGGTGATGACACAGTGCTTGACACCCATCAGGCGAACGGCTTCGGCCACGCGGTAGGGCTCATCCAAATCATAGGTCCCGGGACGACCCGTGGCGACAGCACAAAAGGAACAACTGCGCGTACATACGTTGCCCAAGATCATAAAGGTCGCTGTGCCTTCACCCCAACACTCCCCCATGTTGGGGCAGCGGCCGTCTTCGCAGATGGTGTGCAACTTATGTTCCTTGACAATCTTCTTAACCCGGGTGTAGTTCTCGCCGGTAGGCAAGTCGATTTTCAACCAAGAAGGCTTAGAGGGCCTGCGGGATTCTTTGCTTACTACGGGTAATTCTATCACGGCGGGGTTGCTGGAGATTAGACATCCAATGCGAAGGCAAAATTAACAAATATGGCTGGGAAGATGGCCCGGTTGTGTGTAGGGTTTTGCATCAAAGGCATTCGGCGCGTCAAGGCGTCGATCGAAGCACCGATCGAAATACTGTTCGATGTGTTTCGGTAATTGCCCCATTCGGCGCGCAGCGCCAAAGAACCGCCCAACCCAGGAATCCATGCCCCCTGAGACAAACCGACACGCGGAGAGGCCATGCCTCCAATCATATAAGAATCGTCGATTTCAGGCTCATAAGGCTTGAGTTCATAGACATCAAAAAGCGGTGCCGGCCTATACATATATACATATACCGGCCATGCATAAGCCAAAGTCGCATGAGCGTCGGCGACAAAGGCAATTCCCAAATCGCTTCGGCTACGCCTCTCCCCCCATTCAAAATGGCGAACCACGCCCGGCTTCAACCACATGCCGTGATTGACTTTGCCCAGTCGAAAGGGCTTTGAACCGGGCAATCGCTCGTTGACCAACAGCACTTCGCGGGGATTTCGAACCAAGCCACCCGAAAACTGCCATCCTGTGGTTCGAGCAGCAGGCTGATAGCTCAGACCCAAATCCCACCCGTACTGACGCAGAGAAAAAGAGACCCCTCCTTGGCTCGGCTCTTGAACTTGAGCCCTAGCCGACTGAATGGCCAGCCAGCCGCACAAGAAGTGGAAAACCAACAAACGGGCCATTGCCCAAAGATAGCCTTGAGTCAAACGCACACAAAACGCCAAATTTGAATTGATTTATTCCACTTTCTCCCACCAGACTAAAAACACTTGATTTATAAAGGTTTTATGCTAGTTTTGCCTTCCTGCTTTGGCGCCAAAAAGCCCAGCAAAAACCCAACATACTTCGATACACCGGCCGCTGTGGAAAATTGGTGGTTAAAAAGGGGAAAATGTGGGTAATTGTGGGAATTTGTGCGTTTATTTAGCAGACAGAACACCAAGGCCAAATGAACGGATTGATCGGTGAGTTTAGTTGCAAATTGGACGGCAAGGGACGTTTGTCTCTACCATCCAAACTCCGCGCCCAGTGGCCGGAGAGCGCTTTGCATACGCTCGTAGTCAACCGTGGATTTGAGAAATGCCTGGTTCTGTACACCAAGGAAGATTGGCTAGCGGAAATGGAAAAGCTGAACGCCGTCGATGATTTCATGAGCCCCGAGATTCGCCGTTTCAAACGAATCTTCACCAACGGAGCCAACTTGATGAGCATCGATAGTGCCCAGCGCATTCTGATTCCCAAAAAGCTGTTGGAATACGCCGGTTTGGGTACCGACGTGGTCCTCAGCGCCAATGGCCGCAAAGTGGAAATTTGGGATGAGCAGTTGTACAACTCTGAATTGAACGTCGATTCGAGCGAGTTGTCCCAATTGGCCCAGCATTTCCATCAGCAGCGCAAACCCCTGGGTGAATAGTTCCCGGCAGACTTGGCGAGTCCTGTCTGCACATGATCGATTACCACGAACCTGTTTTGCTCCGCGAAAGCGTCGAGGCCCTGATTACAGAGCCCAACGGCACCTACGTAGACCTCACCTTTGGAGGAGGCGGGCACAGCCGTGCGATCTTGGACCGCCTGGGCCCCAAAGGAAAGCTCATTTCATTCGACCAAGATGCTGACGCTGCAGCACGGGCCTTGAACGACCCCCGCTTTCAACTGGTCCAGCACAATTTTCGACACACGCGCTCCTTTTTGGAATACCTCAAGGCCGTGCCGGTAGATGGCATTTTGGCTGACCTTGGCATCTCCTCGCACCAGATTGACGTCGACCACCGCGGCTTCGCCCATCGATTCGATGGCCCCTTGGACATGCGCATGGACCAAGATGCCGATTTCTCTGCTGCCGACTTGGTGAATCAATACAGCGAAGCTGAACTCGCCCGCGTCTTCAAACAGTATGGCGAGATGAGCAATGCCAAGCGCTTGGCATCTGAAATTGCCCGTTACCGCAAAGCCAAGAACATCGAAAGCATCAGCGACTTCAAAACCGCCATCGAGGCTTGCACCCCCAAGCTACACCCTGCCAAATTTTACAGCCCTCTGTTTCAAGCTTTGCGCATTGAAGTGAACCGGGAAATGGAGGCCCTGGAGCAAGTTTTGATCGACTCGGAACACCTGATTCGCGAGGGTGGAAAGTTCGTGGTCATCAGCTACCATTCGCTCGAAGATCGGCTGGTAAAAAACTACTTCAACACGGGAAATTTGGACGGAAAACGCCATACAAACCTGTATGGATGGAGCGATGAACCCTTTGATAATGAACGCAGTAAGCCCATAGTGCCCAGCGAAGAAGAAATTGCCCGCAACAGCCGCGCCCGCAGCGCCAAAATGCGCATAGGAATACGAAAAGCATGGAAGAAAACGAACTGAATCAGGACCCATTTTACCCCGTAGAGGAGCCTCAAACCGAGGCCCCTGAAACTGGATTCACCATGCCCCCTACCCGGGCTTGGTTGGGCCTATTGGTATTTGGATTTGCCCTCTTGCTTTTCTACATCTACCACTCACACCATACCACCAAAGCCATTCGGACCAAACGCGATTTGAGTGCTCAACTCAAAGAGCTGCACGCCGAAAAAATCAGCCTGGAAAGCAGCGTGACCAACGCATCAAAACGAAGCGAGGTAGTGAAAAAAGTAGCGCCCACCGGTTTGAAAGACCTGACCACCCCACCCATTAAACTGCAAAGAGACCGTGAGCGAGACTAAAACCCGTAAACCCTGGAGCGTGCGCAAGGTCATGCTGGTTCGCTCGGCCTTGATCTTTGCCGTGGCCTTTTTCTTTGGAGGCTGGATCTGGATCAGCGCCGTAAAACTGCAATTCGGGAACGAAGAGTTCAGCGCCGAAGAAATGCAGCGCAACACGCGCAAGATTGTGGTCGAAGCGGTTCGCGGCAACATCTACGCCAGCGATGGAAGCTTGCTGGCCACTTCGGTGCCGCGCTATGACTTGGTGTTTGACGCCAAAGTACAGGGCTGCCCCAATGACACCTTTGCCAAATACGTAGACAGCTTCAGTCTGCTCCTCGCCCAACTGCAAGACCGCACGTATTGGAAATTGCGAGACCGCGAACGCAAAAGCCAAAAGCAGTGGAAAGAGTATCTGTATGACTTGCGCCAACGCGGCATTCACTACCGCATTTTGCTCAAAAACTTGGGCTTCGACCAGGTGAAAGAAATCAGAGACTGGCCGCTGGTGCGTTTGGGCAAGTTCAAAGGTGGGCTCTGGTTCATCGAAGACAGCCAGCGCATGTATTTCTTGGGAGATTTGGCCAAGCGTGCGATTGGTTACAGCCGAAACGGGGTATATGTAGGTCTAGAAGGTGCTTTTGACAGCCTGCTCAGCGGGATCAATGGCGAGCGCATGGAGCAGCGCATGCCCGGTCGCATCTGGCGCCCCATCAAGTTGGACAACTTGCAAGAGCCCCAAAACGGCCACGACATCGTCACCACCTTGGATGTGGGCATTCAAGACATTGCCCAGTTCGCCTTGAACAAGGCCCTTGAAAGCAGCCAAGCTGCCTACGGTTGCGCCGTGGTTATGGAAGTAAAAACCGGGCAAATCAAGGCCATGGCCAATTTGAAACGCGGCAGCGATGGCTTGTATTACGAGTCCCAAAACTACGCCGTTGACCAGTACGGAGAACCCGGCTCCACCTTCAAACTCTTTTCGGTTATGAGCCTCTTGGAAGATGGCTATGCCAAGTCTCAAGACAGCATCAAAGTGGGAAATGGCACGACGCGTTTCTACGACCGGGATATGGTTGATGATCATCCGCCGGTGAGACCCTATATGACCTTGAAAGAGGCCTTCATTCAGTCATCGAACGTGGGCATCTCGAAGTTTGTCAACAACGCTTATAAAGGCAAGGAAGAGAAGTTCGTAGGCCGCGCCCTGGACCTGGGATTGGGTAAATCGATGGGCTTTGACATTCCCAGCCGTAACGCCCCCCGCATCAAGACTCCAGACAGCAAAAACCGCGACTGGTCAGGGACCACTTTGCCCTGGATGAGCATAGGCTATGAAAGCCAGATTTCTCCCCTTCAGACCTTGATGATGTACAATGCCATCGCCAATGGCGGCATGATGATGAAGCCCTACCTGGTGAAGGAAATTCGCCAAGACGGACGCATCATTCGCACCCAGGAGCCCACGGTGCTCAACAAGGAAATCTGCAGCCAAAAAACGGTTGACCTGCTCACCAGCATGATGATTGGGGTGGTGCAAGAAGGAACCGCCCAGGGCCTGAAAAACCCCGATTATCTGGTAGCGGGCAAAACGGGTACATCGAAAGTCAGCAACGGCAATAACGGGTACAAGCCCGGCGCCTACAACGCCAGTTTCTGCGGCTTCTTCCCGGCCGATAACCCTCAGTATTCCATCGTGGTCATGATCAGCGAACCCAAGGGTGCCAATTACTATGGCGGCACGGTAGCGGCCCCCGTGTTCAAGGACATTGCTGATCGCATTTACGCCAGCCACATTGCCAATCAGCCTGCCCTGCGCAGCGCCACCCTACCCTCGGCTCCCGAAGTGTTGAACGGCCGCATCGAACCCACCAAATTGATATTGAACGAACTGGGCATTAGCTCAGCCACTCAAGGCCCTGTAAAAGGAGCCTGGATCAGCGCCCAGAGTTTGGAGCACTCGGTCTCCTTGAAAAGCCTTAGCCCGGTTCAACCCGGCCTGGTACCTGAATTAACAGGCATGGGCCTCCGCGATGCCCTGAGCCTGCTGGCCCTATTGGGCGTAGAAGTCGATTACTACGGGTTTGGACGCATCACCGGCCAGAGCCTTCCAGCCGGCACGCGTGTAAGCCCAGGTCAACGCATCACCCTCATTCTCAAACCCTACTAAGCCATGAAAACCCTGCAAGAACTATTGGAACGCACCGTGGGAATCGCCTTAGAGGGTTCGGCCCAAACCCCTGTGGCCGATTTGAACATCGACAGCCGACGCATTCAAACCAGTCACCTGTACGCAGCGATGCCCGGCACCCAAGTCGACGGCCATGCCTTCTGTCGCCAGGCGGCATTAGCCGGTGCCAGTGCCATATTGGTGCAGCAGGATTGGGAGGGTAAATCAGCCTTTGCTGCTGAATTCCCGAACGTAGCCATTCTGAGCAGCAACGAGGTCAGTGAAAGCTTGGGCCACCTGGCTTTGAATTTCTTCGATCGCGCCGCTGAGTCTCTGGTCGTGGTGGGCGTAACGGGTACGAATGGAAAGACTTCGGTTTGCACCCTGCTTTTTGATTTGTTCACCCGCTTAGGCTTCGACTGCGGTTTGGTATCAACGGTTGAAAACCGCATCAAACAAGAGGTCTTGAAAAGCACCCACACCACTCCCAATGTGGTGGACTTGCACCGACTGTTTGCTCAGATGCTGAACCAAGGATGCACGCATTGCTTCATGGAAGTGAGTTCGCACGCGGCACACCAAAATCGCATTGCCGGCGTACCCTTTGCCGGGGGTGTTTTCACCAACATCACCCACGACCACCTGGATTATCACGGGAGCTTTGATGCCTATATCAAGGCTAAAAAATCATTCTTTGATCGCCTGCCCGCTACGGCCTTTGCCCTGACCAACCGCGACGATCGCAACGGCATGGTCATGCTGCAAAACACCAAAGCCATGCGCTACACCTTTGCCATGAACAGCACCGCTGATTTTCGGGTGAAGATTTTGGAACACGACTTGGGCGGCATGCTCTTGCACGTTCAGGGCCAAGAATTGTGGACCCCCCTTGTGGGCGGTTTCAATGCCAGCAACTTACTCGCGGTGTATGCCGCCGCCTTTTTGCTAACCGAAGGAGAAGAAGACATTCTCCCCGCTTTGAGCGCTTTGCCCCGAGTAAATGGCCGCTTTGAAGCCCTGCAGGGCCCGAACAACATCAGCGCCATTGTCGACTATGCCCATACCCCTGACGCCCTTCTCAACGTGATTCAAACCATCAACGAGATACGCAAGCGCGGGGTGAATTTGATCACCGTCGTGGGCTGCGGGGGCGACCGTGACCGCGAGAAGCGGCCCGAGATGGCGAGAATCGCCGTCGAGGGCAGCGATCGAGCGGTGTTTACGGCTGACAATCCGCGCAGCGAACTTGCGCAAGACATCATCAACGAGATGGCAGCGGGAGTTTCTCCCCAGCACTACAAGAAAATGCTGCAGGTGCTGGACCGCAAAGAGGCCATCAAAACCGCCCTGCTTCTGGCCCAACCCGGTGACGTGGTTTTGGTGGCCGGCAAAGGGCACGAAACCTACCAAGAAATCAACGGCGTACGCCACGACTTTGACGACAAGGCCGTGCTGCGCGAACTCTTCGAACTCCTCTTTTAAGGCTCATGATTTACCACCTCTTCAAATACCTTGACAGCCTACACATAGCCGGAGCCGGTGTATTTCAATACATCTCCTTTCGCGCTTCACTGGCAGGTATTCTCAGCCTCTTGCTCGCTCTGTGGGCTGGCAAGGGCATCATTCGTTGGTTGCAAAAACAACAAATCGGCGAGACCATTCGCGACCTCGGCTTAGAAGGCCAAATGCAGAAAAAAGGAACCCCTACCATGGGCGGCATCATCATCATTGTCGCGGTGATCATCCCCACCGTGTTGTTCGCTCGCCTAGACAACATCTACGTCATTCTCATGGTGATTGCCACCTTGTGGATGGGAGTCATTGGGGGCATTGACGACTACATCAAGGTCTTCAAGAAAGACAAAGAGGGCATGAAAGCTACCACCAAGTTGATTGGCCAGTTGATGCTCGGTGTGCTGATTGCCCTTGTCATCGACTACGCCCACAGCCGTGCACAAATTCCCTTGGAGACCAACTTGCCCATCACCAAGCATCGCTTGAGCTATACCGATTTGATCCCAGGGGCTCACAACGCTTGGATCGTATTCATACCTGTCATCATTGTGGTCTGCATGGCCGTGACCAACGCGGTGAATTTGACCGACGGCATCGATGGTTTGGCCGCGGGAACGACGGCCATTGTAGGTGGCGGATTGGGCCTGCTCGCCTACGCCGCGGGTAACGTAAAAATCGCCGAATACCTGAACATCATCTATGTGCCCGAAAGCGGCGAGGTGGTGGTGTTCTTGGCAGCCGTCATCGGCGCCTGCCTCGGCTTTTTGTGGTACAACGGGTATCCCGCTCAAGTGTTCATGGGCGATACCGGCAGCATGGCCTTGGGCGGTGCTGTAGCTGCGGTGAGCATCATCATCAAAATGGAGCTCTTGTTGCCCATTCTCTGCGGAGTCTTCTTCGCCGAAAGCCTATCGGTGATACTGCAGGTCAGCTATTTCAAATACACCAAGAAACGCTTTGGCGAAGGACGCCGCGTATTCCTGATGTCACCGCTGCACCACCACTTTCAAAAACTCAACATCCCCGAAAGCAAAATCACCCTGCGCTTTTGGCTGGTCACCATCATTCTGGTATTGGCTACTCTGGCCTTGATCAAACTGCGATAAACCTTGAAACCCTTGTTGTACATACTCGGAGCAGGAGAAAGCGGCGCAGGCGCCGCGGTCTTGGGCATGGCCCAGGGCTTTCGAGTATGGGTTTCAGACAAGGGCAGCATCGCTCCCCGGTACAAGGCCGAAATGGAAGCTTGCGGGGCCGAATGGGAAGAAGGGCAACACGACTTGGATTTGCTCAGCAAGGCTGATTTGATCATCAAAAGTCCGGGCATTCCCGACTCAGCCCCTCCGGTATTGGCAGCGCTGCAACTCGGCATTCCCGTGATTTCAGAAATTGAGTTTGCAGCCCGCTACACCGATGCCATGCTCATTGGCATTACCGGCACCAACGGCAAAACCACCACCACCAGCCTGATTTATCAAATCTTGAAAGATGCCGAGTGGAACGTGGGTTTGGGCGGCAACATTGGC
>Ga0222714_10000197_pt1 | contig 71814 bp, 67 predicted proteins | sample C33_3DmetaG_FD_165048 | JGI IMG/M metagenome (GOLD analysis project Ga0222714, IMG submission 165048) | Estuarine water microbial communities from San Francisco Bay, California, United States - C33_3D | ecosystem: Environmental > Aquatic > Marine > Unclassified | place: USA: California...
AACAATAGCCATTCACCCAGGTAACTGGCTGGAAAGCAGCATGTCCCAGTTGGCAGGCAAGTTTGCCGGTATCCTGCGAGTAAGTGTTCCGGATGAGCAGGCGGACAATCTTACCGCGGCGCTCGGCAACCTGAGTTCAGGTCTGAAGCTGGTAATCGAGAAAGCTGAACCGGAGTCTGCCTCTGAAAACCAGCAGACTGTGACGCTGAATCTCGTAGGTAATGATAGACCTGGCATCATTCGTGAAATCAGCCATGTGTTGGCAAAGCTCGGCGTCAATGTCGAAGATCTCGAAACAGATTGCGTGCCGGCACCAATGACAGGTGATGTGCTCTTCAAGGCGCAGGCACAATTGAAGGTGCCATCGGAAACCGAACTGGCGACCCTGCAAACTGCGCTGGAAAAACTCGCCGATGACCTGATCGTGGAAATTCAGCTCGGCTAATCGAGTGAAGCGGTGCTACAGGCTCGTGCGTACCTGATCCAGGTGGTCGATCATGTTCGTCACCAGATTGATACATTCCACGATTGCGAATTCGGTCTTCTGGGCCGACGCAATATTCTCCGGTATTTCAATTTCGTTGTATAAAAGTACGAGGCACTCTTTGCTGGCGTCGAAATTCTGATAGAAAAAATCAGTGAAGTTAGCAGACAGTGTATTGATGAGCGCATCGAGGTTGAGACCGGCCGCCGATTGATGTTCCAGCAACAGTCGATCCAGACCACTGAGCTGTGCCGAAACGGCGATCTGTGTCGAATGACTATATGGCGACTGGATGCTGTCTTCGAAATCGCCATTGAGCATGGGGTAGAGAGAGCGCACCAGCAACTCTTCGGAGAGCATCTCGGTCATGGCTCGCATCAACCTGTCCAGCAAGACCGGAGCATCCATCCCTGGAATCGCCGCCTGCACGTCGACGCTGTAATTTCGCCACAGTGTCTGCATGGCCTCCACATCCAGAACGAGTTGATCGCTCGTCAGTGACAGCAAGGCCCGGCGTCGATTCGCGGGTAGTTGGGCCGCAGCAATACCGTCATCGGAATCTGCCGATTCGGATTCCCGTATCTGCACGAAGTCTTCAAAACCACGTGGGGAATTACCATCGCTGTTCGAGCCCCATAGCAAAAATTCGATGACATGAAATCCCAAGGTTGCCTCTGAAAGATCGAAAGCGCCGTGTTGCTGCCGCAAATTCTCCGGCGTGAGATCGACGGTGATGTCATTCACGATGCCGCTATCGGCATAGCCCTCAACCGCGTCTAGATAGCCCGGCAGAATAGGCCACTGATTGATCCGGTAGCGTAACTGGAACAATTCAAGAGCCTGCGACTGCGGCAGTACGAGATTGGCAAAATAGCGATCCAGCGCGCCTCGCTCGTAAGCCCCATGGGCCTGCAACCAGGCGTCTCGCGCCGCATCCAGCGAGTCGTTTCCGGGAGTGGCGAGCAGGGTACGAATGGCGTCTTGCAAGACCAGCACCGCCGTTTGAATTTCGGCAAGATTGACAGGAATCTGGTGGGTGTAGTCCAGGGTAAAGTCGCGCAAGTTAGCCGTGCGTTCGATACTGGAGCTCGAAGGTCGCGGCGAGGTGGCGACGGTTTCTGCACTCGGCTGCTCCGGCAGGGTTGCCGGTTCCCGCTCGCAACCGGCGAGCAGGACACCGAGCAGCAGCATCCAACCGAGACGCCGCAGTAATGTGCGCAACAGTTGCCACGATGCAGAGGGTTGTTTCATGAATCGCTCATCGCAGGCTGATAATTTCCCATCCCCTGGTCGTTGCCGTTGCTCGAAGCCTGTCGTCGGGGTCGACGACCATGGGAGTCCCGACCCGTTCGAGTAACGGCAGATCATTGATCGAGTCGCTATAGAAGACGGCGTCTTCGATGCGCAAATCAGGCGCACCGGTCATGAGCCATTGCTTTAGCTTGTCCACCTTGCCGGATTGATAACAGGGTGTGCCCCGAATCTTGCCGGTGAAATACCCGGCTTTCATCTCCAGGTCGGTAGCAATCAAGTGATCGACCTGGAAACGGTCGGCAATGGGGCGTGTGATGAATTCATTGGTGGCGGTGATGATGATAGTGAGATCGCCGGCATTCCGATGTTCTGCCACCAGCGCATCAGCCTTGGCGAGAAAGAGCCTGGTCACAGCCTGCGCCATGAATTCCCGATGCAAGGCCTCACGTTGTGCCGCATCCAAACCCAGGATGGGTTGCAGGGTAAAATTCACGTACCCGTGAATATCGAGCACGCCATCCCGGTATTGCTGGTAGAAGCGATCATTGGTGAGACGATGACTGGACTCATCGACCAGCCGCTTCGCTATCAGAAACTCGCCCCAGGCATGGTCGCTGTCACCCGCCAGAAGGGTATTGTCCAGATCGAATAACGCCAGTTTACGTGCCATCCTTGCTCCCATGCGGCCAGGCCTTGCCAATAGCGTCGCATTATACCCGCTTTGCCCTTGCCCACAGCAGCGTCCTGGCGGCCGCAGCGGTATCCGGACCTCGCCAGCGTCTCGCCAACTGTAGCCGTCTTTTTATAAACGTTTGATATCTAACGACAATCTCTTTGCATCCGAATTGCTGATGATTGATCATCGCCAACTGACTGTGAAACAATAACCGTTTTACTCTGTCTAAGGACTGATGAGTGTGATCGATTCAGCGGGCTTTCGCTCGAACGTCGGGATAGTGATATGCAATCGCGCAGGCCAGTTGCTCTGGGCGAAGCGCATCGGCCAGAATGCCTGGCAATTTCCCCAGGGTGGCATCAATGAGACAGAGACTGTCGAAGAAGCGCTCTACAGGGAACTGCAGGAAGAGGTCGGCCTGGCGGCAGACGATGTGCGGGTCTTGCACCAGACAGATGAATGGCTGCATTATCGCTTACCCAACAACTATATTCGCCGAAACAGTGATCCGCTCTGTATCGGACAGAAACAGAAGTGGTTTCTTCTCGGGCTGGAAACTGATGACAGTCGGGTTAAATTGAGTGCTTCCGAAGAACCTGAGTTTGATGACTGGCGCTGGGTAAGCTATTGGTACCCGATTAATCAGGTCATTGAATTCAAGCGCGATGTGTATCGCAAGGCGCTGAAGGAATTGCTTCACCCTCTCAACGACTATATCAATCAGTAACCACTAATAAGAACAAAGCAACGATTCCCGGGAATTGCTGACACCATAAATTCATTAATCAGGAAGCATGGCCCTTCGTGATCAAAGTCCTTTGTGACCAAGGCCTTTGATGACCAAGGCCTTCGACAACCAAGGCCTTCGAAAAGAAGGTGCCAACCCTGGTGACATTCCCATTTCGAAACGGAAGCAGGCATGCTGGAACAACTGCGTAGCATAGTGCAGAAGGTGAATACGGCGAAGGACTTGAAGTCCGCGCTGGATATCATCGTCACCAGTGTTCGCAGCACGCTGAATACCCAGGTCTGCTCAGTCTATCTGCTCGATACGGATATCAATTGCCATGTGCTGATGGCCTCCGAGGGTCTCAAGAAAGAAGCCGTCGGACATGTCAGCCTCGCGATCGGCGAGGGTCTCGTTGGCCTCGTCGCCAAGCACGCGGAACCGATCAACCTGCAGGATGCACCCTTGCATCCAAGCTTCCATTATCTGCGGGAAACCGGTGAGGAAGAGTTTCACTCTTTCCTGGGTGTTCCCATCATCCACCATCGCTCGGTTTTGGGTGTCCTCGTGGTACAGCACCGCGAGCGTCGCCGCTTCGACGAAGAGGAGGAGGCGTTTCTGATCACCCTGTCGGCTCAGCTTGCCGGCGTGATTGCCCACGCTGAGGCAACCGGGGCGATCGAGGGCATCAGTCCTTCTGGCCAGAAGACATCAGACACGGTATTCACCGGAGTATCCGGTTCCTCAGGCGTTGCCATCGGCCATGCCGTAGTGGTGTTTCCCCACGCGGACTTGCGGCAGATTCCGGACAAGCGCGCGAAAGACATCAATGCCGAGATCGAGTTCTTCAGATCCTGTCTCAATGCCGTGCGCAATGACATGCGCGAACTGCATGCAAGACTGGCAGGCCAGGTGGCCGAGGAAGAACGCCAGTTGTTTGACGTCTATGTCCGCATGCTGGACGACGGCGCACTGGGCAACGAGGTGGTCGAACGCATCAGGCAAGGATTCTGGGCTCAAGGTGCGCTGGCCTATGTCGCCAATGAGCACGTGCGCACATTCGAAGAGATGAACGACCCTTACCTGCGTGAACGTGCTCTGGACATCAAGGATCTTTGCAGTCGCGTGTTGTTTTATCTGCAAGAGAAAGAACCGCTGGTCACCGAGTATCGCGATGACACCATTCTTGTCAGTGAAGAACTCACGCCTTCAATGCTGGCGGAGATACCCAAGGAAAAACTCAAGGGACTGATCTCCATCAAGGGATCGGGAACTTCACACGTTGCTATTCTCGCGCGATCTATGGGTATTCCCACGGTCATGGGTGTCATTGATCTGCCCTATGGTCAATTGAATGATCGGGAGGTGATTGTCGATGGCTACAAGGGCGAGATCATCAGCAATCCATCGGATCAGCTGCGCAACCGCTATCTCGAAACCATCAAGGAACAGGAACAATTAACTGCGGGTCTGGAAGGCCTGAAGGACTTGCCCTGTGAAACTGCCGACAAGCATCGCGTCCATCTGTGGGTAAATACCGGTCTGTTGTCTGATGTGGTTCGTTCACTGGATCAGGGTGCAGAGGGCATTGGTCTGTTTCGAACAGAAGTGCCATTCCTGTTGCGCGAACGATTTCCGAGTGAGAAAGAACAAGCCGAGATTTACCGGGAACAGCTGGAAGCGTTTGCCCCGAAACAAGTGACGATGCGTACGCTGGACGTTGGTGGAGACAAATCGCTGCCGTATTTTCCAATTGAAGAAGCCAATCCATTCCTCGGCTGGCGCGGCATTCGTGTCACGCTGGATCATCCTGAAATTTTCACCGCGCAGATTCGGGCGATGTTGCGCGCAAGTATCGGACTGGAAAATTTGCAGATCATGTTGCCGATGATCAGCAATGTGCATGAAGTGAACTCGGCGATGCAGCTGATCAAGAAGTCGTATCGCGAATTGATTCAGGAAGGACTGGAAGTGAAATTTCCGCCGATTGGAGTCATGATCGAATTGCCGGCCGCAGTCTACCAGACCCGTGTGCTGGCGAAGATGGTGGATTTCATCTCGATCGGAAGCAACGACCTGACCCAGTACCTGCTCGCGGTGGATCGCAATAACCCGCGTGTTGCCAACCTCTATACAGCCTTCCATCCGGCGGTACTAGCGGCCTTGCGTCAGGTGGTCACCGAGGCACAGAAGCAAGGCAAACCTGTCAGCATCTGTGGCGAGATGGCAGGCGATCCGGGTGCCGCTGTGCTACTGATGGCGATGGGATTCGATATACTTTCCATGAACGCCTCTACCCTGCTGAAGGTGAAGTCAGTGATCCGCAGCATCACGATGGATGCTGCGCAGGATCTGCTTGAGCAAGTGATGGAACTGGATGACGCGCAGATGATTCGAAGCGCAGTGGACCTCGCCCTCTACAATGCTGGTGTAGACAGATTGTTACGCTCTTCTCGCACGAACTAGGAATTTCCCAATCTAGTTTGTGGAAATCCATTCCACGATAGCAGTGCCGGCTTTCTCGAGCTGCTCGTAATCAGACTTCTGCAGCGAATACAGCACGTGTTCGCTCAGCGGACTGTCGGCGGCGATGCGGGGATGCGCGAAGTTCCTGCCAGTGTCAGTCATGCCAATCCGTGTCATCACAGCCCGTGAGGGGAAATTCGCCACGACTGCCAGCGCGATCAACTCGTCGAGATCAAGCTGTGCAAAAGCGAAGTCACGCGCGGCCAGAGCCCCCTCGGTGGCATAACCCTTGCCCCAGTGTGCGCGCGCCAGTCGCCAGCCGATCTCGATGCCCGGTCCGCAAGGCAGGTCGAGGACTTCATGCAAACCGATGAAGCCGATACATTCTCCCGACTCAAGTAGTTCTACCGCCCAGAAACCGAAGCCATTGTCAGCGATCAGATCCTGCAAGCGGGTAACGAGCGCATCACTCTCGTCCCGACTCAGCGTCGCCGGAAAGAAAGCCATCACCTCGGGATCAGCGGTGAGCCTGGCGAAGTCAGCGCGATCGGAGTCACGCCACTGGCGTAATCGGAGGCGCACCGTTGTGATCTGGAAGTGTCCGTTCATGCTGCGTCTCAGTGACGGAGTGAAGTGTCGTGCTTATTCGTCGAAGAACTCGACTGTACCAGTCTCCAGGCAGTATTCGGCACCTACAATTAGCAGCTTCTTTTCCTCGATCAGATTCTCGAGAATCCTGGAGCCGTGCCTGAGGTTCGTAACGGATGTGTCGATGTTGGCGCGCACGGCAAGGCGCATGAGATCAGCCTTGTCATTGCTCGCGGCATCCAGCAAGGGTTCAACACCGGGCCGAATGCGACTGACGATGGAGTGCAGGTGAGGGGAACGCGACTCGGTCGGTTGTTTCAGCTGCTCGATAGTGGCTTCGACAGCGCCACACATTGTGTGGCCCAGTACAACAACGAGTGACGTGCCGAAGGCTTCGGCGGCGAATTCGATGCTGCCGATCTGAGAGGGGGCGACCACATTACCGGCAACACGAATCACGAACAGGTCACCAAGGCCCTGACCAAAAATGATTTCGGCAGGGACCCGGGAATCGGAGCAGCCGAGGATGATCGCAAATGGATTCTGGGATTTGAGTAATTGTCTGCGGCTCTCGGCATTGATCTGAATCGGCGGAATGTCATCCGACAGATAACGCTTGTTGCCAGCTTTCAGTCGTTCCAAGGCTTCTCTGGAATCAATCATGAGACAGCGATTTCTCCGTGAAGAGGTAGTCCTTCAGTTCCTTGTCGAAACAGGGGTCGCGACGACGAATCCATTCGAGAACCATGGCGGCGTGTTCTTTCTCCTCATCGCGATTGTGTTAGAGGATGCTCTTTAATTCCGGATCCTTACAAGCATCGACGCGCTGGTTATACCAGTCAACGGCTTCGAGTTCTTCCATCAGGGAGGTAATTGCTCGGTGCATATCGCGAGTTTCGTCGGTGAGTTCAGCGATTGGCTCGTGGTAGCCTTCGTTTGCCATAACTATCTCCTGTCGAAATTACTTCGTAAGCTGGGCAGGCATTTTACGCTAATTCAGCATGAAAGACGAAGCTCGAACGCTCATTGCACGCGACCCATGGCGTCGGCCAGCGCCCTGTTGCCGGCCCTGCGCAGCTCCTCGGTAGCGCGCGCCTGCTCAATCGCGCTGCGGTTCTGGCTCAATTTGTACTTGCATTCGATGTTTTCAATGGCAATCTCGATACCCATGATGCCACGCAGCTTTGCCGCGTCGTAGTCGGGTGTCCAGGGCGCGGGCAGGCGCGCCTCATACTGAGCGGTGAGACCGGTCACGATTTCATGCAAACTCGAAGGATCGTCGGTGAAGGTCGCGATACCTGTGAGGTGGACAGCCTGATAGTTCCAGGTAGGGACACCCGGATCGGAATACCAGCTTGGACTGATGTAGCCGTGGGCTCCCGATAGAATTACCAGCACACGTTGTCCCGCAAGCTCCTGCCATTGCGGATTTGCCCGTGCAATGTGTCCGCGCAGAAGGCGCTTCGCCGGCGAATAGAGTAGCGGGAGATGTGTCGCAAACAACGCACCGTTGACACTGGAGATCAGCTCACCGAATCCATTCTCGGTAATGAAGCGATCAATCTCGGCACTGTCGTTGATGGCGAAGTGTTTGGGAATATACATGGCACCTCCGGAGCGATGGTGTGCTCGCACCGCACACCAGGGGTAATTGTCAGGTCAGAGATTGGTTTATTAGTCAGATTGCTTGTCAGGTTCTCAATAAAGTACGCAAACGGATTTGCAGTCAGGGCTGCAAAGTGAATCGATAGTGATGGGCACTCCCGGCTGCACCGTTCTCGTCAAAATTCTGTTCACTGAAGCGACAGCCACCCTGGGCGTCGATCAGTATGGCGGTGGAACAGAGTGTTCCGTAACGGCGTTCGGCATTGCGGATAAATGCCGAAGACAGCGTGCGTTCCAGTGCAACAGGTACGCCGGTGTCGGGCAGCTCGGCATCACTCGCCTGTTCGGCATCCCTCATCATCAGTAACAGGTCATCCGTGTCTGGCGTTACGTCGCGCAGCAGTAATTCCTGCAGTCGTTCACGACCCTTGCGCACCTTCGGCCAGGGTGAGTTCAAGCGGCCATTGGAGAGGCCGTAGACACCGGGGACGAGTTCTTCAACTTGGCGAGTCTGGTTGTTCAAGTAGCACAGCGTCGCGCGGTCCCCCACGAGCAAGTTGAAACCGGCATAATCGTCCAGCCGCGTTGCGAGTGCCTGACAGTAGTCCGCCGGCGTTGCCGTGCCTTGCAGAAAATCCCGTGTCAGCTCGCCGCGGGAATGAGGTCGGGGTTCCTGCTGAGACGGGTCCCGGATATTGGTGACGGCCGCGAACCGGCCGCTCGCCGTCATCCCCAGCCAGGTACCGCCCGCCAGGAGATCCTTGCCAGCAAGCAAGGGCGAGGGCAATCCGGCATCGGTCCAGAAGTCGGCTTGTTGAGTGGGACGGGCGTAAAATTCGTCTCGGTTCGCGGCAACTATCAGGGGGAAGCGGGCATCAGCCTGATGAGCAAAAATAATAAGGCACATTGGGCGAGATGGTAAGGAAACTCCCTCGAATTGGCAATCACTGTGAGGCGGTGGTCGGCGCTACGTGAAATTGGCGAAGCTTCTTCTGTCAGGCTTGCTATAATCGGACCCTGATGCAATGACCACGACCAGCGCGGATACCTTAACCTTTCCATGCTCACCTATCCCCAATTTGACCCGGTCGCCCTGTCACTGGGCCCGATCAGTATCCACTGGTACGGCATCATGTACATCGTTGCCTTCGGAGGAGCCTGGGGACTGGCGACTTGGCGCACACGCCACCAACGTGATTACTGGACTGCCGAACACATCTCGGATCTGGTCTTCTACGGCGCATTGGGTGCCGTCATCGGTGGCCGGTTGGGGTCTGTGTTTTTCTACAATTTCGGTCGGTTTCTCGACGATCCCCTCTGGCTCTTCCGGGTGTGGGAAGGGGGCATGTCCTTCCACGGCGGTTTACTCGGCGTTTTGATAGCCCTGGCCTTGTATTCCCGCAGTATTCACCGCGACCCGCTTGAAGTCGCCGATTTCATCGCCCCGTTCGCCCCGTTTGGACTGGGTGCCGGCCGTTTGGGCAACTTCATCGGTGGCGAACTGTGGGGACGTCCCACCGATGTGCCCTGGGGCATGGTATTCCCGCATGTGGACGGGGTGGCACGGCATCCCTCACAACTCTACGAGTTCGGACTGGAAGGTGTGGCTCTGTTTTCCCTGATCTGGTGGTTTTCCGCACGCCCGCGTCCCCGCGGTGCGGTGGCAGGGCTCTTCGGCGTCGGCTACGGGTGTTTCCGGTTCTTTATCGAATTCTTCCGTGAGCCGGATCTCGACATCGGTTTCGTGGCCTTCGACTGGCTGACAATGGGGCAAATACTCTCGCTGCCGGTGCTGTTCGCCGGTGTCGCCCTGATGGTGTTCGCTTACCGCCGCCCGGCAACCGGCAACTAGACGAGGAATTCATGCAACAGTACCTGCAACTCTGCCAGCGCATCATCGACGAGGGTGTCTGGATCGAGAACCAGCGCACCGGGAAGAAATGCCTCACGGTCGTGAATGCCGACCTTTCGTATGACGTGGCAAAGAATCAATTCCCAATCATCACCACCCGCAAGAGCTTCTGGAAGGCCGCTATCGCCGAACTGCTAGGCTACCTGCGCGGCTATGATAGTGCGGCGGACTTCCGCGCCTTGGGCACAAAGTCCTGGGACGCTAACGCGAATGAGAATGCCGCCTGGCTTAATAATCCGGTACGCAAGGGCGTGGATGACATGGGCCGTGTCTATGGCGTGCAAGGCCGGAGCTGGCGTAGGCCCGATGGCAGCACACTGGATCAATTGCAGAAGATCGTCACTAACCTGTCGCAGGACATCGATGATCGCGGCGAGATTCTGACCTTCTACAATCCCGGTGAATTCGAGCTCGGATGTCTGCGTCCCTGCATGCACACGCACACCTTCTCATTGCTGGGAGATACCCTATATCTCACGAGCTATCAGCGCTCGTGTGATGTACCGTTGGGTCTGAACTTCAATCAGATCCAGGTCTTTACCCTGTTGGCGTTAATGGCGCAGATCACAGGCAAGACACCCGGCATGGCCTATCACAAGATCGTCAACGCGCACATCTACGAGGATCAAGTGGACCTGATGCGAGACGTGCAACTGCAGCGGGAACCGTTTGACCCGCCGCAACTGCGGATTAATCCTGAGATCAGGTCACTTAAGGACATCGAGACCTGGGTCAGCCTGGAGGATTTCGCGGTTGAAGGTTATCGTCACCACGATCCCATCGCGTATCCGTTCTCTGTCTAGGTTCCCGTCCAGGAGACATTCATGCAACTAGCCATGATCTGCGCAATGGCCACCAATCGTGTCATTGGGCGCAATAACAGTCTGCCGTGGCACCTGTCGGAGGACCTGAAATATTTCCGGCGCACCACGATGGGCAATAGCATCATCATGGGCCGCAAGACCTGGGAGTCGATCGGACGCGTGTTGCCAGGACGAACGAATATTGTCGTCACTCATAATCCTGACTACAGTGCGCCTGGTATCAAGGTAGTTACCTCGCTGGAAGCCGCGATTCGACTCGCGGAGAGTCAGGCTTTGATCGACGGTTCTGCCGAAGCCTTCATCATCGGTGGCGCCGGTCTCTACGCTGCGGCGTTGCCGCAAGCGGACCGCTTTCATCTGACGCGCGTGCACGCCAGTGTGGAGGGGGATACCCGGCTTGCCGACTTCGATGAGAGCGAGTGGCGCGAAGTCTCACGTCAGGACTTTCTCCACGACGAAGTCAATCCTTACGATTACAGCATCTGTGTGCTGGAGCGTATTCGCTAGACAGGAGGTGGCGCTACAGACGTTTCAGCAGAACTTTTGACCGGCGCTGAAAATTGTAGAGCTTCTGTTTCTGCTCCGGCAGATCCGACAGCGTCCCCTCGGCGAAACCCTTCTCGATGAACCAGTGTGCGGCCACCGTTGTCAGCACGAACAGGGTCTCCAGTTTCAGGCCGCGGGCCTTTTTCTCAAGACTCTCCAGCAGGCGTTCGCCAAATCCGTTCTTCTGGTAATGGGGATGAATCGCGATGCAGGCGACTTCGCCTCGCTTGTCCGAGAACGGATAGAGCGCGGCACAGGCGATTATCGTTCCTTCCAGTTCCACCACCTTGAAGTTGCCGATTTCGGTTTCCAGTAATTCGCGTGAGCGAGCGACGAGCGAGCCTTCCTGCTCCAGCGGACGGATCAACTCAATGATGCCGACAACGTCATCAATCGTGGCGTCGCGTAGCTCATCGAAGTTGTCGTCACTGATCAGGCTGCCGTTGCCTTCGCGCGTAAACAATTCCTGCAGCAAGGCACCATTCTTGTCAAAGCTGATGAGATGTGAGCGATGCACCTTATTGGCGTAGGCCTTCAGTGCTGCATCGAGTGCATGGCTCACACAGATCGACTCGCCGTCATCACGCGCCGCCAACTCATGTGCGTGGCGTCTCGCATCGGTCTCTGTCAGAGCCGTGATCAAGTCACCGTTCTGGTCCCGCACGCCATCACCGGGTATGAACAGAATCAGTTTGTCGGCATTGAGCGCAATCGCTGCCTCGGTAGCCACTTCTTCCACAGTAAGATTGAAGACTTCACCTGTGCGTGAATAACCGAGATTGGATAGCAGGACAATATTGTTCTGCGCCAGTTGTTGTTCTATCGCCCGGGTCTGGATCTTGCGTACCTTGCCGGTGTAATGGAAATCCACTCCGTCGTGAATTCCAAGCGGCTTGGCTGTCACAAAATTTCCGCGACAGACACGAATGTCGGTACCTTGCATCGGCGAGTTGGGTAGGCCCATGGAGAACATGGCCTCGAGATCAAAACTGAGCCCGCCGACAACCTGTTTGATCGTCGTCATGCAATCGGCTTCGGTAATACGACGCTTGAGATGATAACTGGATTGCTTGCCGGCAGCAGCCAACGCCGCAGTAATCTGTGGTCGCGAACCGTGCACGAGTACGAGCTTTACGCCGAGACTATGCAGCAGGTTCAGATCGTAAATTATGTTCGGCAGATTCTCGCTCTCGAGTGCTTCGCCGCCGAGTAGTACCACAAAGATCTTGTTGCGGTGAGTATTGATATAGGTGGAAGACGATCTGAACCACTCAATCATTTCGTTATTGTTTTTCATAAGGGCGTGTCATCACTCTGGTTTCAGACAGTGTTGTGTGATCAATTTTCTGAGCGTATCGATACAGGGTTCAATCATTGCAACAGACATGTACTCATCGGGTTGGTGAGCCTGATCAATGTTGCCAGGCCCCATAACGATTGTATCTATTCCCATCGACTGAAGAAATGGGGCCTCGGTGCCGAAGCCGGCACTGATGCCACCATGACCGGTCAGGCGTTCGACTGCACGCAGGATGCCACTGTCAGAGTCCGCCTGAAATGCCGGTGCGCCGGCGAATAGCGGTTTGTACTCGTAACTCATATCCAATGGCTCGGTGACTTTGCTAATGCGTTGTCCGATCTCTTGCCGTAATGTGTCGATGTGCATACCGGGAAGCAGACGGATGTCAAACTCGAGCTCGCAGTGACCGCAGATACGATTCGGATTGTCGCCACCGTGGATGCTGCCCAGATTCAGTGTGGGATAGGGAAGCTCAAACAAGGTACTGCTGTAGCGCTGCCTGAGTTCTTGTCGGTACTGCATCAGTTCCGAAATCACCGCATGCATTGCATCGAGGGCGTTGTTCCCCAGTGCCGGATTGGAAGAATGACCGCTGCGCCCGAGCAGGCGAATGGACTCCATCATCACGCCCTTGTGGGCATTGACGGGTTGCAGACTTGTCGGCTCACCGATAATGGCGGCTCGCGCCAGCGGCCGTCCGAGTTCCACCAGCCGTCGCGCGCCTTGCATCGATGTCTCTTCGTCGGCGGTTGCCAGCAGAATCAGAGGCTCCCTGAATTCGAATTGCAGCAGGGGCCGCAAGGCTTCCATGACGATGGCGAAGAAGCCCTTCATGTCGGTGACCCCGAGTCCGTAGAGTCTGCCATCCCGTTCCGTGACGCGGAACGGATCCACCGACCACAGCGCCTCGTCCAGCGGGACCGTGTCCGTATGTCCGGCCAGAATCAGGCCGCCCGGACCACTGCCGCGGGTCGCGATCAGATTCAGCTTTTCCCGCGGCGGGGGTGAGCAAGAAATCAACTCGCACTGAAAGCCCAGCGCCTCGAACTGTTCCGCGAGATGCTCAACTACGGGACGATTGCTCATATCGAGTGCAGCATTGGCCGAACTGATACTGGGCAATTTGATGAGACTGTCGATGTGTGTCAACAGACTGCTGGTGTCAATCGACATCGCTGCATCCCTGAGTGTGAATGATTCAGGACTTCGCTGAGAGTTTGGCAATCATGTCGGTCTTCGCCGCCATGATGAAGTCATTGCTGTGCAATCCGTTAATCTTGTGCGTCCACCAGTACACCGTGACCTTGCCCCACTCGGTGAGGATTGCCGGGTGGTGGTTCTCGCGTTCGGCCAGATTCGCAACCTTGTAAGTGAAACTGAAAGCGTCCCGGAACTCGACGAAATAAAATTCCCGAATCAGCTTGTCGACACCGTCATGGAACTGACGTTTCCAGGCAGGAATACTGAGGATCATCCGGTTCGCCTCCTCGTCGGTGACGACCGGTGCGCCCATGCGACAGACCTCGCAGTGTTTCTCGTACAGTTTTTCCATACTGAATTCCTGTCTGAAAGCGGGCGGTGAACGACCAAAGCCTAGAGAAATTCCTCGAGCAGACTGTTCAGCATCTCGTAGCCCCGGGGGGTCGGTCGAATCCAGTCCGCCTCACGCTCCAGTAGGGATTGGGAGACGAGATATTCTACTCGGTTTCCAATGGTGCTAAAAGGGAGGCCAGTTCGGCTTTCGAACTGCGCCGTCGTGAAGCCCTGCCGCAGGCGCAGGGCGTTCAAGAGAAACTCCAGCGACAGGTCCTCCTGCGCTACAGCCTTGCGCTCTGCGGTGCGATCAAGGCTGTTCGCCAGATAGTGCATTGGCTGCTTGAGTTTGCGGGTGCGGACTATGGTGCCGGAGACGGCGTCGCTCAGCTTGCCGTGCGCGCCGGCCCCGATGCCAATGTAGTCACCGAAGCGCCAATAATTCAGATTGTGGCGGGATGCCTGCTGCGCCCGCGCATACGCGGAGACTTCATATTGCTCAAAGCCGTGCCCGGCGAGTAATTGCTGTCCCTGCTCCTGAATCGCCAGCAAGCCAGGCTCTGGCGGCAACACCGGTGGTCGACTGTGAAACACCGTATTCGGTTCGATGGTAAGCTGGTACCAGGAAAGATGTGCCGGTTGGAATTCGAGCGCCTGGCGCAAATCATTAGCAGCGTCATCTGGAGTCTGGTCCGGAAGGCCATGCATCAGATCCAGATTGAAATTATCGAAGCCACTGGCGCGGGCCATCGCAATCGCCGCCTTTGCCTGCGCAGCGTCGTGAATGCGACCCAGGGTCTGTAATTGGCGATCATCAAAGCTCTGGATTCCGAGCGAGAGCCGATTGATGCCGATGTCGCGATAGGCACGAAACTTCGCAGCCTCGACTGTGCCCGGATTCGCCTCCAGTGTGATCTCGCAAGTGCTGGCCAGTGGTGTGTGCCGCTGCACAAAGGCGAGTAATTCGGCATAGGTGGTCGCCGAGAACAGGCTGGGTGTCCCACCCCCGATAAAGATCGACTCGATCTCACGGCCGGCGATAGCCGCAAGCTCCGATTCGAAATCAGCGCACAAGGCTACCAGATACTCGGCTTCCGGCAGCGTCGATTTCGTTTCGTGGGAATTGAAATCGCAGTAGGGACATTTGCGCACACACCAGGGTATGTGCACATACAGGCTTAACGGTGGGAGTTCCACACGTTCACCAATTGTCGCAAGGCCTGACCGCGATGACTGAGGGAATTCTTGATGTCCGGACTCAGCTCGGCAGACGAGCAGTCATAGTCGGGCACATAGAACAACGGGTCATAACCAAAGCCATTGGCGCCGCTCTCGGCAAACAGGATTCGACCTTCCCACGTGCCCTGACAGATCAGCGGCATCGGGTCGCGGGCGTGGCGCATGAAGACGATGACACACTGAAACCGGGCAGTACGTTCTGATTCCGGAATCTGTTCCATCTCCGCTAGCAGCTTGAGATTGTTTTCCATATCTGCGGTGGGACCACCGATTCCGGCATAACGAGCCGAGTAGATTCCAGGCTCGCCATCCAGTGCGTCCACCTCGATACCGGAATCATCGGCAATCGCCGGTAAACCGGTAACCGCGCAGGCATGTCTGGCCTTGATTAGGGCATTCTCGACGAAACTGAGGCCAATCTCTTCCGCGGCCTCAACGTCGAATTCAGATTGCGGCACCAACTCCACATCGTAGGGAGCCAATATTGTCTGAAATTCTCTCAGTTTGCCGAGGTTGCCACTCGCCAGCACGATGGTCTCTGCATTCATCAGGCGCCCTTGTTCTTGGTGAGGTGATAGATCGCGATTTCTCCCAGGAAATTGGGCCACGCGCGCATGTACCAACTGCCCTTGTGCTGGGAGTCGACGACGGTTCGGGCCAGTATCTGGATGTTGCGAGCCGCGCACAGCGCATCGAAGTCATTCACCGTACAGAAGTGAATGTTCGGGGTGTTATACCATTGGTGCGGCATGAATTTGGAAAGTGGCATACGGCCTTTGGTCCACAGGTAGCAGCGACTCTTCCAGTTTCCGAAATTAGGGAAGGTAACAATGCCGTTCTTGCCAATTCGCAACATCTCGTCAATCAGCACATCCGGTTTGCTTAGCGCTTGCAGTGTCTGCGCCAGTAACACGGTATCGAAACTGTCACTGCGGAAATTCGAGAGGCCGCTGTCGAGATTCTGTTCGATGACGTTGACGCCGTTGCGCAGGCATGACTCGATGTTGGTCGGATCGATCTCGAGCCCGATGCCGCGTACATCCTTGTTATCCTGCAGGTATTGCAGGAGTCTGCCGTCGCCACAGCCGAGGTCAAGCACCCGGCTGCCCGGTTTGATCCACTCCTGGATGATTGCCAGATCGGGTCGCATCAGGCCAGCCCCTCATAAACTTTCTGCAGATAGGCAGAGAGGGCGTTTACATAGCGCGGTATCGGCATCAGGAACGCATCATGTCCCTGGTCCGCAGCAATTTCGAGATAACTGACATCACGTTTCGCCTTCAGCAGTTTCGTCACGATTTCTCGTGAACGTTCCGGAGGAAAACGCCAGTCAGTGCTGAATGACATTATCAGGAACCGGCAGTCGCTGTTCTCAAAAGCCTTTGCCAGATCACCGTCGTAATCGACTGAAGGATCGAAATAATCCAGCGCCTTGGTCATCAACAAATAAGTATTGGCATCAAAATTTTCCGAGAATCGTTCGCCCTGATAGTGCAAGTAACTCTCCACTTCAAAATCGGCATTGAAACCAAAGCTCAGCTTGCCAGTGCGCAGATCGCGTCCGAAGTTCGTGCCTTCACTCTCAAAGTCGCTGATGGACTTACCGAATTTGGCACTCATCGCACTGTCGGACAAATATGTAATGTGGCCCACCATGCGCGCGAGCATCAGCCCCTGTTTTGGATAGGTGCCATGCTCCAGATAATGACCTTTATGAAAATTGGGATCGCGCGTGATCGAGTGCCGTGCGACCTCGTTGAAGGCTATATTTTGTGCCGACAATTTTGGTGCGGCGGCAATAACAACCGCATTACGCATACACTGGGGATAACTGATCGACCAACGCAGCACCTGCATGCCTCCGAGACTGCCGCCGACTACGGCCGCCCACTCCTCGATACCGAGTCGGTCCATCAGTCGCTTTTGGCTATTGACCCAATCGCGTACAGTGACGATCGGGAAATCCGGGCCATAGATCTTGCCGGTTTCGGGATTAATCGAAATTGGACCGGTACTGCCGGCGCAGCCCCCCAAATTATTGAGGCAGACGACGTAGAAGAGATTGGTATCGATGGCCTTGCCGGGTCCGATGCAGCTATCCCACCAACCCGCCTTCTTGTCGTCGAGACTGTGGTAGCCTGCCGCGTGATGGTCTCCCGACAGTGCATGACAGATGAGCACAGCATTGTTGCGGGCTGCATTCAGTTCGCCATAGGTTTCCACGACGAGATCATAGCTCGACAGCACGGCGCCGCTGCGCAAGAGCAGCGGCTCGTCGAAGTGATGCACCTGTGGTTTAACCAGGCCAACGGAGTCAGTGGGTATTGTCTGTGGCATAGCGTGCTTTATTCCGGCAGTTTCCGCTGCCCCGGCTTGAATTCGTCCGGTATGTGAACCGGGTTGATGATGCGAAGTCGCTTTCTGCGACCCGTCTCACCGCTCACAATTGTAATAGCACTTTGCTTCACCTGAAACTGCTTCGACAGAAACCGGATCAGGTGGGCATTGGCCTTGCCATCGACCGGTGGAGCAGTAATGCGGATACGAAAACTGTCACCCACGATGCCGACCAGCCGATCTTCCTTCGCCCTGGGTTGTATTACACAATCCAGAACCAGCGCGGTGTCCTCCCAGTGAAAGCAAAAATCACCGGGGCTCTGCCTGGCTGTGTGTTTCAAATACCTATAATCACCGCGGCGTGTTGCGGGGTGATTCCGAAAGTGGAGATCAGGAAATTCTGAATCAGCTGAATTGCGATGAAGATAAAGATCGGCGAAAAATCGAGCCCGCCTATTGGCGGAATTATTTTCCGGATTGGAGCCATCACCGGTTCCGTAAGCTGCCAGATAACGCGCAGGATCGGATGAGGATTCATATTGCCGGTAAACAGCATGACGAATGACATGATGATCGAAGCGATAATTGCATAGTAATAAATATTGACGATGAAATAGAGCACTCCGACGAATGACCAGGTGACGACATAGCCGATGCCGGGAATGGAGCCACCATAGAGTATGATCAGGACGCAAATCGACAGGCCCTCGATCACTAACGCGAGTATCAGCGTCGAAAAGTCGATGCCGCGATAACCCGGAATAAAGGTTCTGAAGATTCGTACCATGGGATCGGTTATTCGTACGACCGATTGCGACAGTGGATTGTAAAAATCCGCTTTCGCTACTTGCAGCAGAAAACGCAGTAACACGGCCATCAGGTAGAGGCCTGCAAGCGTACTGAATATCAAGATCACTGAATTTGCCAAACCACCCATACCTGTTCTCGTTGTAGTTTACTGATTGCCGAACTGCGCCGCCAATTCCGTCGAACGGAGTTGCGCCGCCAGCAGAGCCCGCTGTACAAGGCTACGCAGCGCGCCGGCTTCAAACTCTGCAATTGCTCGCTCGGTAGTTCCACCTGGAGAGGTGACGTTGCGTCGCAGCTGAGCAGTGTCTTCCTGGCTATGTTGGGCGAGTTCGGCTGCCCCGGCGGCGGTCTGATAAGTCAGGGCTCGCGCGAGTTCGGCACTCAGACCCATTTCGACAGCAGCCGCCTGCATCGCTTCCATAAAAAGGAAGAAGTAAGCCGGGCCACTACCGGATAACGCGGTCACCGCGTCGATGTCGGATTCCTTATTCAACCAAACAGCGAGGCCTACACTCGACATCAGGTCGGCAGCCAATTGGCGCCCAGCCTGGCTCACATTGGCGTTGGCAAACAGTCCCGATGCTCCCTTGCTCACCAGAGCCGGGGTGTTAGGCATGCAGCGCACGATGGCGATGTCGGCACCCAGCCACCACTGCAAATGGGACAGGGTAATTCCGGCCGCAATCGATACAACCAGCGGGCGTCGAGCCTGAACATCAGCCGCAAGTTGCTCACACACTGTGCGCATGACCTGAGGTTTCACGGCGAGCACGAGTACCTCGACGTGTGCCACCAGTTCTGCTGCAGGTGCTGTATTGATGCCCAATTCAGCGGCCAGCTGCTGCAACTTGTCGGAGTCGACATCGGTAGCCCAGATCGAATCGGCGCGCGCACCTCTGGCCAGCAAGCCTCGAATCAGGCTGTTCGCCATGTTGCCAGCGCCAATAAATCCGATCTTCGTAGTACTCACAGGGTCTCCCAATTGTCTGTGGGGAATTGCATTGAGGCGGTATTCTAACTGATTAAGAAACCAGAATCCCTATTGCGATCGACTCCGCGCCCCAAAAAGTGCGGTGCCAATACGTACCAAGGTCGAGCCCTCGGCGATGGCCGCCTCGTAATCGTTGCTCATGCCCATCGACAAGGTGTCCATTGTCGGGTGCACGGCAGCCAGCGCAGTGAATTCCGCAGCGAGCTGATGAAAGCCCTGGCGCTGGGAATCGAAATCGGTGAGCGGCGCCGGTATCGCCATCAGGCCGCGCAGGCACAGATTCGGCAAGGTGCTCACCGTTGCGCACAGACTTCGACAATCGGCTAGTGCCGTGCCTGACTTCGTGGATTCCTCCGACAGGTTGATCTGCACACATACGTTGAGTCGGCCCAGGGCCGGGTCACGCTGTTCATCCAGGCGGCGCGCGATCTTTTCGCGATCGACGCTATGCACCCAATCGAAATGAGCCGCAATACCTCGAGTCTTATTCGACTGAATCGGACCAATGAAATGCCATATCAGCGGCAGATCGGCGAGCGCCGCGATTTTTTCTTCGGCCTCCTGCAGATAATTTTCACCAAAGTCGACAAGCCCCGCCGCGTGAGCACAGCGCAGGGATTCGGCGTGCTGCTGCTTGCTGACAGCGAGCAGTTTCACCGCACCTGGCTCTCGAGCGTACTGCCGCTCAAACCTTTGAATTTGCTCAAGAACAAGGGAAATATTTTCTGCTATGCGGGTCACGTTTTACCAGAATTTACAGATTGCCGGTGGAGAAGGATTCTAGGATATTGTCCTAATGACAGGTACTATACGTGCAGGCCTACTATAGGTGAGGCACCGGGTTAAAACAACGATCAACGGTTACGGGTAAGGCTCATGGACATTACAGAACTACTGGGATTCAGTGTTTAGCAAGGCGCTTCGGATTTGCATCTCACAGCGGGCATGCCACCGCTGATTCGAGTCGACGGTGATATACGCCGCATCAATGTTCCGGAGATGGATCACAAGGAAGTCCACAGCTTGATCTACGAGATCATGAACGACAAGCAACGCAAGGACTACGAAGAATTTCTCGAGACCGACTTCTCGTTTGAGGTGCCCGGGCTGGCCCGGTTCCGTGTCAATGCCTTCGTGCAGAACCGGGGCGCGGGCGCTGTATTCCGAACCATTCCTTCCAAAGTGTTGTCGATGCAACAACTCGGCATGGGCGATATTTTCCGCAAGATCGCCAAAGTGCCTCGAGGACTGGTGTGTGTCACTGGTCCTACCGGTTCCGGCAAGAGTACGACGCTCGCCGCCATGATCGACTATATCAACGACACCAAATAAGAACATATCCTGACAATTGAGGATCCGATCGAATTCGTCCATCAGAGCAAGAAGTGTCTCGTCAACCAGCGTGAGGTGCACCGCGATACCCACGGTTTCAACGAGGCGCTGCGTTCGGCGCTGCGTGAAGACCCCGACATCATCCTGGTGGGTGAGTTGCGAGACCTCGAGACAATCCGGTTGGCGCTCACGGCGGCAGAAACCGGTCACCTCGTGTTCGGCACACTGCACACGACCTCCGCCGCCAAGACCATCGACCGTGTGATCGACGTGTTTCCGGCCGCGGAGAAAGACATGGTGCGATCGATGCTGTCCGAGTCCTTGCAGGCAGTAATCTCACAGGCCTTGCTCAAGAAGCCCGGCGGCGGTCGCTGTGCGGCTCACGAGATCATGATAGGGACACCAGCTATCCGCAACCTGATTCGGGAAGACAAGGTGGCCCAGATGTATTCTTCCATCCAAACCGGCGCGTCAGTCGGCATGCAGACGCTGGATCAGTGTCTGAAGGAACTGGTTGCGAAAGGGTTGGTGACCAAGGCCGATGCCCGCTCCAAGGCGAAGATGCCGGAAAATTTCGCGTAGCGGTCGCGCGTTCAGGCTATGCACCGGCTCGCCAACCGGCGAACCAGTTTTCCAGAATAATGCCAGCGGCCAGATCGTCGATCGCCGCTGCGTGACCTGCCGCATTTTTTCCGCGCGTGGACTGTTCCCGCGCCTCCCGCGATGAGAGTCGTTCATCCATGCCGTAGCAGGGCAGGTTGAAGCGCCCGTTCAGGCGATTTGCAAACTTGATGGCCCGCTGCAGCAGTTCGCTCTCTGTGCCGTCCATGTTGTAGGGCAGTCCTACGACAAAGGCGTCAGGTTGCCACTCGGTGATCAGCCGCTGAATCTCTTGCCAATCCGGAATGCCGTCCCGGGCCTTCAGGATCTTTACTCCCCGCGCCGTGCCGGTAAGGCTCTGCCCAAAGGCGACGCCGATGCGTTGCGTGCCGTAATCGAAGCCGAGTACGGTGAGGTGAGCGGAGGTATCTCGGGGAACGAGTGGAATGGCGGGTGCCGGGGTAGTCATCGTCGTGACTCAGGAATGTCCGGCTGAAGGTGAAATCTTCTTCAGGTCGATGCCCAGAATTGCGCTCGCCGCCTGCAGCTTGCTGGTGTGATCGGCGGAGAAGATCACGTCGCTGCGCGCCGGTGCGGTAATCCAGGAATTCGCGCTGATCTCGCTCTCCAGTTGTCCGGCATCCCAGCCAGCGCAACCGAGGGCCACCAGATATTTCTGTGGTCCGCTGCCAGTCGCAATATCCTGCAGAATGGTGCGTGATGTACAGATCGCCAGTTCGTCCGAGACGGCTATAGAGGACTCCCAGTTCAGACCACTGTCATGCAGGATAAATCCCTTGTCACGCTCAACCGGGCCACCCGCCAGAACACGCTGTTCACGGAAGGTTTCTTCGGCAACGCTGCAGACGATGTCGAGTTCATCGAAGATGTCGGCGATGCAAGCCTTCAGGGGTTTGTTGATGACGATGCCCAGCGCACCTTCGGCGCTGTGTTTCCACACATAGGTCACGGTGTTGGCAAAATAGGGATCCTGTAGCTGCGGCATCGCAATCAGGAAATGATTTTCGAGCGAGGTGGATTCCGGGAGTGAACTCATACGCCGTATTGACTCCGTTAGTAGCTTGTCAACGCATTGCCTTCGTGGAAACGCCAGGTGCGAATTATCTCGAGTATATCAGCATCAGCGCGCATCGACTCGGGGAAAGGCTCGAACGGAGCGGCGAGATTGACGATGTTGACGGCGGCCTGATCCAGCAGATTGTGTCCGGATGACTGCAGAATGCGAATGTCGACGATTTCGCCACTCGGATTCAACGCGACCAACAGACGCAGGCTGCCGTAGAGCTGTGCGCGGCGAGCTTCCTCCGGATAATTCAGATTACCGATAGCCTCGATGCGACGACGCCAGTTATCGAGGTAAAGGGCGTCCTGGCTCTTCTTCGTTGAGGCCGAGGAGATTGTGTATTTGCGTGGCCGCTTGGCATAAGCCTCGCGCCGCAAATCGAGTTGCGCCTGCAAGCTGGCGATGGCCAGACTCAGCTCTTCCGGAGAGGCCTGTTCGGCAATCGGTTTTGTCGTGTCCGGCTCCGGTTCGTCGAGCTGCTGCCGCACCCGATCCTCCTGTTGCACGGTGGCGATGACGGGGATGTCCTGTTGATCAAACTCGACGACTTGCTCGCGCGCCGGTGGCGTGGGGGTGACTTCCTGAATGTCGTCGGCATTGAAATCGGATTCAAATGGTGTGCTGGGGCTGGCGGCCTCGTCCAGCACGCCACTGCTGATCTGGTTTTCCTGGGCGAGGAAATCCGCTTCATCCGGAGCCAATTCACTGCGGTACTGCGCCAGGGTGATCTCCAGAGCCGGTTCGCTATTCGACTGTTCCAGGTAGGTAAAGCCGAGACCGAGGATGATTATTGCGTGCACGCAGATCGAAAGAAAGACGGTGAATCCAAACCGTTCCTTGCTGATCTCGCTATCGGTCTCTGTCATTGCCTTTCCATTGGTTATTTGGAAGCCTTCAGCTGTTGCTGGATTACCTCCATCAGATCGCCGGCGATATCCAGATTGAATGCTTTTTCGATCTCGCGTACGCAAGTGGGACTGGTGACGTTGATCTCGGTCAGGTAGTCACCAATAACATCCAGGCCGACGAAGAGTAAGCCTTTCTCCCGTAATGTGGGACCGACCTGTTCACAGATCCAGCGATCCCTGTCGCTCAATTCCTGGGCCACACCCTTGCCGCCAGCGGCCAGGTTGCCGCGGGTCTCGCCGCTGGCAGGTATGCGTGCCAGGCAGTAATTCACTGGCTCACCGTTGATCATCAGGATGCGCTTGTCACCCTTGACGATCTCCGGCAGATATTTCTGCGCCATGATCTGCTTGCGCCCACCCGCAGTCAGGGTTTCAATGATGACGCTCAGATTGGGATCCTTGGCGCCTACCCGGAAAATAGAGGCGCCACCCATGCCATCGAGCGGCTTGTATATAACGTCTTCGTGCACTTCGTGGAAAGCCTTTAGGCTGTCCTTGGAACAGGCCACCATTAAAGGCGGGCAACACTGGGGAAACTGGGTGGCAAACAGCTTCTCATTGCAATCCCGCAGACTGCGCGGATCGTTGACGATCAGCACGCCCTCGCGCTGGGCCTGTTCGAGGATGTAGGTGGTGTAGATGTAATCCATGTCAAAGGGGGGATCCTTGCGCATCAGGATGACATCGAGCTCCGCCAGCGGCATGCTGGTCTTGCTACCCAGGCTGAACCAGGATTTGGGATCGTCCTTGACCGACAGGGTGCGGATATTGGCGTGGCTCGCGCCGGCATCCAGATACAGATCAGACTGGAACATGTAGTGTATGACCCAGCCACGCTTCTGGGCCGCGAGCAGCATGGCCAGCGTGGTGTCCTTTTTGACGTTGATGGATTCGATAGGATCCATGACTACACCGAGTTTTACACTCATCTTTCAATCCTGTGGAATGTCTTGGGGGAGTTGGAAGGCTTGTCCGAGCGCACAAGCTCTGGCGCCGATCATATCTCACTTTAACCCCGGAATCGACGGCGGAGGCGTGCCCCACTGGCTGCGGGAATTTTTCAGTTACCCGGCAAAACCGCTATACTAGCCGATTCAATTCAGAGTGATCTCAATCAGTGAAAGTATTCGGATTTGCCTGGGGCATCGGCGGGATAGTGCTACTGCTCACCTTCGCGATCTACCGGCTGGCGCCCATGGCGCTGGCTCTCGAAGAGCTGCCCCTGTCGCTCGTGCACTGGGCGGCGTTGGTGTGCAGCATCCTTTATATGGCGTACGCCGAGGGCTATAAGGGTTTCCACCGCGGGTTCGCGCCGCGGGTCGTGAAGCGCGCGAGCTATTTGCGAGAACATCCGCGCCTCCATCACATTTTGTTGGCACCAATCTTCTGCATGGGATACATCCATGCCACAAAGCGACGTAAGTTCATGTCGATCGGGCTGAGCTTGATGATAGTCTGTTTTGTGCTGATTGCGCGGTTACTGCCTCAGCCGTGGCGTGGCATTGTCGATGCCGGTGTATTGACAGGCCTGTTCATGGGCATCGCCTCCATACTCTATTTCATGATTGTCGTGGTCACAAATCCTGGCGCACTCGCCGTCTCGCCGGAAGTGCCCAGTGAATCCTGAAACCGAGCTAACAATGAAACCCGATCTATGACAGCCAAACCAGTCAATCGAAGTTGTGCCATCGTGGTGAGTTATCACCCCGATCTCACTGCGCTGCTGAAGTTATTGGGACAGCTGAACAAGGAAACCGATTTCATTGTCATCGATAATGGCAGCCCTGCGATCGAACAGCTTGCGCAATCCATCACGGTCTACAAACGTTGCCGACAACTGATCCGGCTTCCAGAAAACCTCGGACTTGCCAGAGCCTTGAACATCGGATTGCAGTGGGCACAGGACAACCAGCATGACACGGCCTTTCTGTTCGATCAGGATAGCAGCCTGTGTGACCTGTTCATCGAACGCATGCTTGCCGCACTGCACGAGGCCAGTGCTTACAGCAAGCAGGGTATCGCGGCGGTCGGCCCGCGTATCATCAACCCGCAAACCCTGCGGCAAACCCCGTTCAAGTTATTCAGCCATGTGCTCAATCGTTCGGATCGCCGCTTCGCAAGCACGACACAACACTTCGAGGCAGATTTCCTTATCACATCCGGCACGCTGTTAAACCTGAAATTGCTACCGGGTATCGGCACCATGAAAGAGGAATACTTCATCGACAACGTCGATCTTGAATGGTGCTTCCGGGCCAAGTCTCTTGGCTATGATCTGATTGGTACCGACGCTGCCGTGCTCTATCACGCAATTGGCGAACGCAGTCACAATCCGCTGGTGAAAGCCGGCTTGATTGCACAACACAATCCGTCGCGCACCTATTACTCCAGTCGCAATCGTGTCCATCTGTACAAAGCGTCCTATTCGCCGTTGGGGTGGAAACTGCGGGATATTCCGCGTTTTACCTTGAAGGCGGGTTGGCTGATGCTCGCGTCGAAACAGCGCCGACTCTACTGGCGCAACATCACCGCAGGCATTCGTGATGCGAAACAGCTGGGATGACACGATGAGTCAGCAACCCCGAATCGCGATTCTGTTGGCAACCTACAATGGCGCCACCTTTCTCTCAGCGCAATTGGATTCGCTGCTCGCCCAGACCTATACCCATTTCATTATCGTTGCGCGCGATGACGGGTCCACAGACGACACGCCACAGATCCTCGCGCGCTATCGTTCAGATTATCCTGACAAATTTCATCTGGTAGGTGATGGTGCTGACAATAAGGGCGCAAGCGCGAGTTTCTCTTGTCTGATGGAATACGCGCTTGAACACAAGGAAGCGCTCGACCTGCCTGCGGCCTATCTCATGTTCTGTGATCAGGACGACATCTGGTATCCAGACAAGATCGAGAGGCAGATGCAGGCGATGCTGGCGCTGGAGGCCGATGGCGCATCAGTGCCGGTGCTCGTGCACTCGGATTTGCGAGTGGTCGCCGCCGACGGTCAGATGCTGGCACCGTCGTTTGTTCGCTACCAGGGTTTGGAGTTGTCGCGTAACAGTTTCGAGGGTCTCGTCTTCAGCAATCTCGTCACCGGCTGCAGTGCCTTGTGTAACGAGGCGCTCGCGTTGCAAGCCACGCCGGTAGCAAAGCATGCCATCATGCATGATTGGTGGCTGGCACTGGTGGCTGCCGCCTTCGGCAAACTCGTGTTTCTGGATATGCCGCTCGTCGACTATCGACAACACGGCGCCAACACCATCGGCGCGAAACAACACGTGCCACTGGCGCGGCGCAACATGAATATCTTGCAGAAAATGGCCCAGATCAAGCCAAACGCACTGCTCTACCTGGTGGCCGGACAGGCGGAGGATTTTTACGCGCGCTTCGGTAAACAACTGGGGCGCAGGCAAAGGATTGCGCTGCGAATTGCTATCGCCATGAGCATTAAATCCGGATTATGCCAGCGTTCACTCCGATATCTGGCCAGTAAACTCTGACCACGGCGCCTGCTGCACTAATTTCAGTCGGTTTCCAGCCCGACAGATTTCAGCAGAACCGATCGGAATATTTCCGGTGAGCAATCCAGTTTCACCCTGGCGAGTGCCGCAGACTGAATGTTCTCCCACAGCTCATCATCTGTCAGCAGGCGACAAACCGTGTGAGCGAACTGTGACGCGGTATCAGCAATCAGCAACTCGACTCCGTCTTTCCAGCCCAGCTGTTTTGCCAGTAATGATGTGACAACGCAGGGAATGCCATTGGCCGCGGCCTCATGCACCTTGTGCGGGATACCAGCGGCGAAACGGGTAGGTGCGAGGAATACCCGACTTTGGCCGTAAAAACGTGCCAGCGATTCCTGCCTTCCATGAAATGTGATTCCTGGGTCCTTGATGTCGGCGAGAGAAGGAGCGCTGCTATCTCCCACGATATGCAGATGGACTGCCGCAATCCGGGTCTGAATTTCCGGGAGGCAATCACGAACAAACCAATGCAGCGAATCGACATTCGGAGAATTCTCATCCCTTAACGCGCCAACAAACAAGAGACCGCTGCGTCCTTGTACACCATGGGCGAATTCTGTTGCGGTCAAGCTGTGCCCCAACACATACGTATTTCGAAATCCATGTTGGTGATAGATTGAAGCTTCATTCTCGCTGACGCAGAGCACCGCATCAGCCATCTCGGCCAATTGAATTTCGTCTTTGAGTAGTCGACTCTTTTCGTCGCTGTCGACAACTTCACCCTGTAACTCACGATAGAGAATCTCGCGAGGTGCGGTAACCGCCTCGGCGTCATACACAATTTTTGTGCCTTTAAGAACCTCCGGACATTCGCTGGCACTGGCACTGAACATCTGCATATTGTGAATACGGCTCACGATGATGTAATCGTAGTATCCGGCTCGAGCTTGCAGGAAGCTGCCCAGCTTGTCGCGCCCATGGTTTAACAACACTTCTACATTGCGTGGCAAGGTGGTGTACACCGCGGACCAGTTTTCTTGGGGAAACTGCAGGGGGTAGAAGCTCAAGTTAGCATTGGTAGCCGCGAGGGCGTGCACAATTTCCCGACAGCGAGGATATCCGGATCCCAGACTGGCGTGGGGAACGCAGTCATCAATAATCAGGATGTTCGGGCTTTTGCCAGCAGATCGTGCGCGCAGGGAAACGCCGTTGCTTGCCCGGTATTTGGTGGAAAGAAAGTCTTCGTGCTTCTGAACGAGTATCGCACGATGTTTCGTTTGCAACTCCGATGCTTTTTTCAGGCCACCGGAACTTGCAAACTCGAAATGGGTAATGACGGCATCCGGGTCATAGAACACGTGTAAACCACGTTTCTGCAGGCGTATGCAGTAATCGGATTCTTCATAATAGGCCGGAGCATAGTCGTCATCGAACCCACCCATTTCCCTGAACAACGCCAAAGGAGTCAACAAGAAGGCACCGGAACAATAATCTACGCGTCGGCGAAACATGAACTCGGGAAGGTCTGCGGGCTGTTTTCGTCCATAACCTAGACAACCGCCGTCGTCAAAAATGATACTGCCGGCCTCTTGCAAAAAACCATCAAGCAGGAGAATTTTTCCACCGACGGCTCCAGCTTGCGGTTCCTCTTCGAATGTTCGTAACGCAGATTCTATTGAGCCTGGATGGAGTAATGCATCATTGTTCAACAATAGCAGATAGTCTCCTCTGCATATTTCTGCGCCCTGATTTACGGCGCGGACGAATCCAGCATTGTCAGCATTGCGAATAATCTTCGCATTCTTGATCTGCTCCAGCATCTTGCCAGATTCATCGCTGGAAGCATTGTCCACGATGACGATCTCGCAATAGGCAGGGGCGAACTGCGCAATGGACTCCAGGCAGAGCAGGGTTAAAGGCGCCTGGTTGTAGAGCACCAGCAGTATTGAGACCTTGGGCTTATCGGGATTGCTCAGTTCGATTCCCAAGCCTCCATCCAGGAAGGCGCGCATGTTCTCATTCGCGCGTTCGCGATAGGAAGACTTCAATACCTCATTCGCGAGCGGTGTGGCATCTGCCGCAGGCGCAGTGTCTGCAACAACGGCGGTGAGTGTCGCAGCGTCTTGCGGTGTCCACTCCGTGCCGTATCGGTGATAGTGAATTTTCTTGCGCAACGAATTCAAGATGAGCTTGTCAGCCAGTCTGCGCACCCGCCGGAATGGACCCATGAGTCGCCAGGAGGGAAGACTGTAAATCGCATTCAGTCGATTTTCCACGATAGCAATATGCTGCTCTTGCCTGAGCCGCGTCAGCTGAAACTCTCGCTTGGTCGCAGTCAATTCTGATTGAAGTTCGTTGATCCTCCAGTTCGCGTTCTGTTTCACGTATTCAAGCTGGCCTAGCAATTGTTTTTCTTGTTGCTTATGTTGCTGTAGCTCCAGATGGCTCTTGGTCAGATCTTCCTGCTGTGCTGCTAGCTGAGTCCGCTGCTCTTCAGCGAGTTTCTTTGTCGCAAGTACATCTTCATGCAGTTCAGCGGCCCTTTGTTCGGCAGCGATGAGATCGTCAGTTGCATCCAGACTGCCAATCAGTTCATTGATTTCGGCGCCGCTCCAGAAATGCTTCCATTTTTCGTAAATTTTCTGGCGTGCAATGAAAACAGGATGCCCATTCTGAAATCTGACGGAATGATCATCGACGGTAGTTTCCGAGGAGCCGCCGCTACGATAGAACGCAGATATCGTTGCCAGATGTTTGAGAGCAGTCAGTCGTGAGACCTGTATCCAGAAATCCCAATCTTCATAGATTTCGAATGATTCATCGAAGCGGCAACCCTCTGCAATGAGCGAGCGATGGAACAGAACGGCATGAATCGGGATGTAGTTGTCACGTCGCAACAGCACTGGATCGTAGTCACGCGAGAATACAATGTCAGTTTCGGTGCCAGACTCAGTGGTGTAACACACACTGCTGTAGGCTGCTCGGCAATCATCAATAGCACTCAACGCGGCGACAAGCTGCTCTATGTGGCCTGCCGCAATCCAGTCGTCGTCGTCCAGAAACATCAGATAGTCGCCGTGCGCAGCGTCGAGTCCGGCATTAGCGGCGGCCGCACGAGCCAGCGGGCTTGCCGGTTTGACATGGACTACGGGAATCGAATCCGGGATGGCTGCAGGGTCGAGCGCGTCGCTGGCGGCGGCATCGACAAGCACAATCTCGACAGGGGTATAGGTCTGGTCAGCGACTGACTGCAGCGCTTGACGCAAGCTTGACCGTCCGATCGTGCGGCAGATCACCGAGACCAGTTTGCTTTCTTGCGCAGAGCGTGACGTGGCCATGAATGTGATTGCTCTGGATTATCCTGACTGGACTGACGACAAGTGAATCAGTCGTGCGTGACTAACTGCTTGTCCAGTACGGCGCCGACGACGCGTCCTATGAAATCCAGGAACAGGGTATCCAGATTGACATTGAAGTAATTGTCAGCCTGATTGCCAAACGCGAGGAGGGCGAGGACTTCGCCGTTGCTGATGACCGGACACAGCGCGGTAGATTTGATGGTGTTATGTGAATTCGGAAACAGGTAATCGATTTGTGCTCTGGCAATCGCTCCGCAATGTGTGCGTTTGAGGCGGAACATGTCGGCGAAATCCTGGCGCAGTCGTTCGGACGATTCGGTGCGTACTGAATCGGAGACTTTGAGATCGGGATGGGCGACGATGATGATTTCGCAGGCATCGATATTGGCGTGATTCGAGAGTTGATCCTGTGTTACTGCCGCAATCTCGGTGACATTGCGTGCATTCAGCAGCGCCAGCACCAGATTGCGCGTGGTGTCAAAAAGCTGGTCGTTGTTGCGTGCGTTCTCGAGCAGGTTATTGAGTTTTTGTCGGGCTTCGATGCCGCGATCACGCAACAGGCTTACCTGGCGTTCGACGAGGGAAATCGCCTTGCCACTCTGGTGGGGTAGTGACAGGTCTGCCAGCAGTTCCTCGTGCTGCACGAAGAATTCGGGATTCGCACGCAGGTAAGTCGCAACCTGCTCAGAGGTCAGCGCCGCGTCCGTCAAATCCATTACCTGCTCGGCCGTTGACACGTCTTTGCTCATAGTCGCAATATCCCCTCATATACCGTCGCCGTCGGGCCGGTCATCATCACCGGCGACCCTTGCGAAGCCCAGCCGATTCGTAGTTCACCGCCCCGCAGTTTCACGGTGACGGTACCATCTAACAGTCCCTGTAGGCAACCGGCTACAACTGCTGCACAGGCCCCGGTTCCACAGGCCAGGGTCTCGCCGGCACCGCGTTCAAACACGCGTAATTTCAGGGTCGAACGATCCAGTATCTGCATGAATCCGACATTGACGCCCTCGGGAAAATCCGGATGCGCGCCGAGTGCTTCCCCTATCTCTTTTACGGCCATCTTCTCCACGTCTTCAACACAGATTACGGCGTGGGGATTCCCGAGCGAGAGTGGACAGAAGCTGACGTCGAGCACCTGACCAGCCACGTTCAGCGAGCGACGGTAAGTCACGGCGGCGGTCTCGGTGTGAAACGGGATGTCAGCCGGGGTCATCACCGGTTCGCCCATGTTTACCGTCACTTGTCCATCCGTCTCAATCTGCAGGGACAGGATGCGATTCACAGTCTTCACCCGAATCGGATTTTTCTTCGTCAACCCCTTCTCGGTGACATAGGTCGCGAAGCAACGCGCGCCATTGCCACAGTGCTCAACTTCACCGCCATCAGAGTTGTAAATGCGGTAATCGAAATCGACACCGGGATCGCTGGGAGGCTCGATGAGCAACATCTGATCGAAACCGATGCCGAGGTGTCGATCGCCCAGCTGGCGAATCTGCTCGGGGCTCAGTTCGATGTGATGAGACACGAGATCAAGGACAACGAAGTCATTGCCGAGTCCATGCATCTTTGTGAAAGGAAATTCCATGTTGTCGCCCATGTGTAAACCGAGTAGCCCCGCGCCTATGCTGGCAGCAGCGCTTCGAGCTGCAACTGATCTGCCATCACTTCCCGCTGCCTAACGACATGAGTCTGGTTACCATCCACCATGATCTCGGGGGCGCGGGGTCGGGAATTGTAATTTGAGCTCATGACGAACCCGTAGGCACCGGCCGTGCGCACGGCCAGCAGATCCCCGGCATGAACCACCAGCTCACGCTCCTTGCCGAGAAAATCGGCCGACTCACACACGGGGCCCACCACGTCATACAGGCGCGACTCGCCAGCCTGCTTCGTCACCGGAATGATCGCCTGCCAGGCACTGTAAAGCGCCGGGCGGATCAGATCGTTCATGGCCCCATCGACGATGGCAAAATTCTTGTGTTCCGTACACTTCAGGAATTCTACCCGGGTGACAAAGATGCCGGCATTGGCAGCGATTGACCGTCCGGGTTCCACCAACAATGTCAGGTTGCGCCCAGCCAGTCGCGCCTTCACGGCCTCCATAAGCTGGGTCGGATGCGGCGGCGTTTCCTTGTCGTAGTTCACCCCTAGTCCGCCACCCATGTCGAAATGTCGCAGGACGATGCCTTCGCTCGCGAGCTGGTCCACCATCTCCAGCAGCTTGTCGATGGCATGGAGAAAGGGTTCGGTCGAGGTCAATTGGGACCCGATATGGCAATCGATGCCGACAATCTCAATGCCAGACAGCGTCGCTGCCTTGCGGTAAACGGCAAGCGCGCGTTCGCTGGCAATACCGAACTTGTTGGTCTTCAAACCGGTTGAGATATACGGGTGGGTGCCGGCATCCACATCCGGATTTACTCGTACCGAGATGGGCGCTCGGCGTTGCATTGTCAGTGCCACCTGATTGAGTCGATCCAGCTCCGGCTCGGATTCGATGTTGAAACAGTGAATACCCAGGGTCAGTGCCTGTCGAATCTCGGGTTCGGTCTTGCCGAGGCCGGAAAAAATCACCTTTCCGGGATCGCCGCCAGCGGCCACGACCCGCTCCAATTCCCCACCTGAGACGATATCGAAACCGGAACCCAGGCGCGCCAGAACATTGAGAACGGCAAGATTGGAATTGGCTTTGACGGCATAGCAGATCAGGTGGGGGACATCCGATAGCGCCGATTCATAGGCGTTGTAATGCCGCTCCAGCGTGGCGCGGGAATACACGAAACAGGGCGTGCCGTGCTCGCTGGCGATGTCGGCCACGGCCACGTCTTCGGCGTAGAGTTCGTCACCGCGGTAATTAAAGTAATCCATCTGGGTTCGGGTCGCTCGGGTCAGTGAAACTTCGGATCGGGTGAGGCTAATTGAAGAGTGTCGTTACCGCCTGGGACTGCGGTCGTGTCAGCGCGCCTTTCTGACCACAACTGACCAGGGTGAGACACGCAACAAGCAGCAGGAGCGACAAGGTTGTTCGGTTCATCAGCCGGCCCGGAAGCAATAATTCAAAGGCCGGGATTATAAACCCAGCGGCGCCGGAAACACAGGCCGGAATCCCCGTAAAACCTGCGAAATCCCTGCTCCTTCAGGATTTATCCAGAATATATCCGATTGGTGGCGGTTGTTGAAAAATGCCCCCAAGCCGCCTATATTTGCCGCTCACACGAAACCGTGGTTTTTCTCGCTGTACCACCGACGCCATCTATTCCGAATAAAAACCACGATCAATTATCACAAGAACAGCCATGGGCAATCACTCAAGATTGAGGATCAACACGTAAATGATTGAAATACACAATCTGACCAAGAAATTCGAGCAATTTACTGCCGTTGATAATCTGAGCTTCACTGTGAAAGAGGGAGAGGTGCTGGGTTTTCTGGGGCCGAACGGTGCCGGCAAGTCCACCACAATGAAAATTATCACCGGCTTTCTGTCGCCGACCGAAGGCACGGTGACCATCGACGGCCATGACATTGGCAAGCAACCCATCGCTGCCAAATCCCTGTTGGGTTACCTGCCGGAAGGTGCCCCCAGCTATGGCGACATGACCACGCTTGAATTCCTGCGCTTCATCGCTGCCGTGCGCGGCTTTTCCGGCGCCGAGCTGGAGCAGCGCGTCAAGCGGGTTGTGGCACAGGTCGAACTGCAATCGGTGAGTCAGCAGACGATCGACACCCTGTCCAAAGGCTTCAAGCGCCGGGTGGGTCTGGCCCAGGCCATTATGCACGATCCCAAGGTACTGATTCTGGACGAACCGACGGATGGTCTCGACCCTAACCAGAAACACCATGTGCGCCAGCTCATCAAGAATCTCGCCCGAGACAAGATCGTAATCATCTCCACCCATATTCTGGAAGAGGTCACTGCGGTGTGTACGCGCGCGATTATCATCAGCAACGGTCGCATCGTGGCCGACGGGACACCGGCCGAACTGGAATCTCGCTCACGCTATCATCATGCGGTCAGCGTCCGTCTCAACAGTCAGTATGATCTGGCGGCCGATCTGTCCGGCGTGGCGAGCATTGCTGCGGTCGAGAAGAATCCCGAGGAAGAATTGAGCTACACCATTCTCGCCACCGATGGTGCGCCGATCTTCTCCCAGGTCTCGGAGATCGCCCAGGCCAGGCACTGGCCGGTGACCGAGTTTCATGTCAATCGTGGCCAACTTGAAGACGTGTTCCGAAAGGTCACCCAGTCGGCGCAGGGAGGTGTGTAATGGGTAACCTCGGGATTATCTTCAAACGCGAACTCGTCAGCTATTTTGCGACGCCGCTGGCTTACGTCTTCATCGTCATCTTCCTGATCTCGAATGGCATCTTTACCTTCGATCTCGGCGGATTCTATGCTCGAGGCCAGGCTGATCTGCTGCCGTTCTTCAGCTTTCACCCCTGGCTGTATCTGTTTATGGTGCCTGCCATCGCGATGACACTGTGGGCGGATGAGCGCAAGACCGGCACCATCGAATTGCTGCTGACATTACCGGTGACGCTGGGCGATGCGATTCTTGGCAAATTTCTGGCGGCGTGGGCACTGACCGGACTCGCCCTGTTATTGACGTTTCCGATCTGGATCACGGTGAATTATCTCGGAGATCCGGATAACGGCGTAATCTTCGCCGCCTATCTCGGTAGCTGGTTCATGGCGGGCGGGTTCCTCGCCATCGGCGCCTGCATGTCGGCCTCAACCAAGAATTCCGTCATCGCCTTCATTCTCACCGTCAGTATCTGCTTCCTGTTTGTCATCATGGGCTCGCCCATACTGCTGGATGCCTTCCCTGACTGGGTGCCGCAGGGCATTGTCGACGCCTTCTCCGCGATGGGCTTCCTGACCCATTTCGATTCCATCGCCAAGGGCGTTCTGGATATTCGCGACATACTGTTCTTCGGTGTGTTTATCGCGGCCTGGCTCGGTGCCAGTGCCATCGTCATCGAAATTCGCAAAGCGAACTAGGGAGACTGCAGATGAATAGTAAATCCCTATTTTCACGTATTGGCCTGATCGCAATCGCTGTAGCCCTTGTCATCAGTGTCGCTATCATTTCCTCGTTGCCAAGCCTGCGCATCGACCTGACAGAGGACAAACTGTTCTCTCTGGCTGATGGCACACGCAATATTCTCGGTAGCCTTGAGCAGCCGATTGAACTGATGTTCTTCTATTCCGAGAGTTTAACCGAAGATGCACCCCAGATTCGTAGTTATGGAACACGGGTGCAGGAATTGTTGCAGGAAATTGTCATCGCGAGTGACGGCGCGCTCACGTTGAAAGTAATCGATCCGGAACCATTCTCGGAAGACGAGGATCTCGCGACCGGATATGGCGTGCAGGCGGTGCCGGTATCGCAGGGTGGACAGTCGATCTATTTCGGATTGGTGGCCGCTGCAGGCGGCGACCAGGCCGATGTCCCCTTGGGTTTGCGAGACGCGGAAACTATGCCACTGATTCGTCCGGATCAGGAGGAATTCCTTGAGTACGAATTCATGAAGCTGATCTCCAAGGTCGCCCATCCTGACCTGCCAGTTGTAGGCCTGATGACTGATCTGACGGTGGACGGCGGCTTCGATCCTTCAAGCGGTCAGGCTACGCAGCAATGGATGGTGATGGATATCATCCGGCAGTTGTATCAAGTCAGGCGCATCAACTCCAGTGTCGAAGACATTGACGAAGATGTCGATATCCTCATGCTCGTTCATCCAGAAGGCCTGTCTGAGCAAACACTCTATGCCATAGACCAGTTCGTGATGCGCGGTGGTCAGATTGTGCTGTTCCTGGACCCCAATGCTGACACCATGGTGGGTCGCTCGGCACAGGGCGCACTGATACCCGCCGGTATGAGTTCCGATTTGCCAGGATTGCTGGAGAGCTGGGGTATTCAATACGACAGCTCCAAAGTGCTTACCGACAGCGATCTGGCGCTGCGCGTGATGATGACCCAGGGCGGGCGACCCGCGCCCCATCTGGGCATGCTCGGCGTGCAACGCAGCAAGGGTAATCTGTCCCAGGACGATATCATTACGAGCAGACTGGAGACGATCAATCTGTCCTCGGCCGGCGCGGTCGCGGCTCTGGAGGGGGCAACTACTACGTTCGAGCCCCTGATGCGTTCTTCCACCAATGCCATGATGATGGACAAGGGGCTGTTGGAGAACGTGATGGATCCTTCGATCCTGTTCGACGAGTTCGTCTCGGCAGATGAGAGTTACGTCATCGCCGCCCGCGTGACCGGACCGGTTGCGAGCGCTTTCCCCGACGGCCGTCCAATGCCGGCCGAGGAGCCGAGTGATGACACGGCGACCACCGCCGGCACGGACGATAATCCAGCGGCCGACACTGCTGCCGACTCTGTCGCCGATACCGATACCGATTCCGGGGAGCCGGTAGTACCAGTCACACCGCATTTGGCCAACTCGGTCGGTCCGGTCAACATTGTCGTGTTTGCTGACACGGATATGCTGTCCGATCGCATGTGGGTGCAGGTCGCACAGTTCCTTGGCCAGCGCATTCCGCAACCGTTTGCCAACAACGGCGATCTGATCATCAACACACTGGATAATCTGAGCGGCGGCGCTGATCTCGTCAGCATCCGCAGTCGCGGTCGCTATTCGCGTCCGTTCACACGCGTGGTTAATCTGCAGCGCGCGGCAGACGACCGACTGCGAGTGGAAGAGTCGGAGTTGACGCAGCGTTTGGCAGATACAGAACAGAAACTGGCCGAGCTGAATCAGGATGAGAATGGTCAGGTGCTGGGCCAGATTACTCCCGAGATCCAGGCCGAGATCGACCAGTTCAATGCCGAGCTGGTGGACACCCGTCGGCGATTGCGGGATGTACAATATCAGCTGACAGAAGACATCGAACAACTGGGCACTCGCCTCAAGGCGATCAATACGGCTCTGGTGCCTGTGTTGCTAACGCTGTTGCTGTTGGTTGTCGGCTACGTGCGCAGTCAGCGCCGCAAGCGAGCCGCCTGATTAGCTGGCCTCGGATTCCGCAGCGGGAGTGTGACGCGGAAAGGTCACACTCACCTGCGTACCGACTCCTACTTCACTGCTGATAGACAGGCTGCCCCGATGGGCTGCCGCAATCAGACGACACAGATACAGGCCGAGACCGAAGCCTCCCGTGTGGCGTTGCCGTGAACTGTCGGCCCGATAAAAGGGCTCACTCAGATGTGCCAGATGTTCGGCCGCAATGCCTTCTCCCTGATCGATGACATTGAGCACCACGTGCTCAGGAGCAAACTCCAGCGAGACGGTGATGGGGTTATCCAGGCCATGGCGAATCGCGTTATTCAGCAGATTGGTGATGAGCAGACGAATGCGTAACCGGTCGATGGACATGTCGATATCCAGTTCCGGCACTTCCACGACCAGTCCGCCATGATAGTTCTCATACTGGTCTGTCACTGACTGCACGAAGTCGGCGATCTGCACTGTCTCGGAATTCAATACCACATGCTCGTTGTTAAGCCGCTCGGCTTCCACGAGGTCGGTGATCAACAGGTCGATTTCGTCGATATCTTCCCGCAGCTGTTCCTTGACGTCGGTTTCTTCCATGAATTCCAGGCGTAATTTCGCCTTCGTGATCGGCGTGCGCAATTCATGGCTGATCGCGAGCAGCAACTGACGTTTCGCTTCCAGCATCGACTGCAGTGAATCAGCCATGTGATTGATGCTCTGCGTCAGTTCGCCCAATTCATCCTGGCGATTGCTCTTCACCCGAAAGCTCAGATCACCCTTGCGAATCCGTTCGGCACCATTCTTCAGCAGGCGCACCGGATCCAGCAACTTGTTCACCATCATGTAATTGGCGAGTAGTACCAGACCCGCCAGACCCAGACCGACATAGAGCACGAAATAGGTTGAACTGTCGTTGTTGTTGCGGGCCAGTTGATACAGGTAGAAATCATAGCCACCTCGCTGCACCATGATGATGTCTTCGTTGTCGATGGTTCTGACTTCCGCATCATTGGTCAACTTGCGACTGAATTCCGAGGCGTCGACATCAAGGCGATAACCATTGTCCGAACTCCAGCGCATGATGGGGTTGCGAATATTGATGGACCATCCCAACTCATCCGCAAGTCGACTCGCATTGCGCAGGTTGGGTGGCGTGCCGATGTCCTCAATGATGGATTCGACGTTGCGGGTGAAGAAATCGGGAATGGTATCGATGACGTTATTGTCATCATTCATCACCTGTAAGGAGCCCCAGATGATGATGATGAATAACATGACCGTGGCGCCGAAGATCAGCAGCAGTCGCAGGAACAGCGACCGCTTCACGGTCTGTATAAGTGGTGTCATACCTGTTGGCCGACAAAAGTGTAGCCACGTCCCCACACGGTCTTGATAAACCGAGGTGTTTTGGAAGTGTCTTTCAACTTGTGTCGCAGGCGACTCACCAGGGTGTCAACAGCGCGTGAGAAGAGCTCGGCGTCGATGCCGCGCAGACGGTTCATCAGCTCATCGCGAGTAAAGGTCTTGTTGGGGAACTGCATGAACAGAATGAGCAGCTCATACTCCATCGTCGTCAAATCCAGTACTTCACCATCGAGCTTGACCTCGCGCCTGGAGACCTCGACATCGAGGCCGTTGATGGCCTTGATATCGCGCATACCGTTGTCATCGCTGCTGCGACGCAGGATGTTGTGAATACGGGCGACCAGTTCACGGGGTTCGAATGGCTTTGGAAGGTAATCATCCGCGCCTAACTCGAGTCCGACGATGCGATCGGTTACCTCGGCGTGGGCGGTCAACATGAGAATTGGCAACTGGCCATAGATCGATGATTTTGCACGGATCTCGCGGCAGATCTCGAACCCGTCCTTCTCCGGCAACATCACATCCAGGATCAACAGATCAGGCTTCACTTTCTTCAGCAATTCAAAGCCCTTGCTGGGGGTAAGCGCGACATGCGCGTGCATATCGTAGCGTTCGAGATACTGGGTAAGCAGCTGGCCCAGCTTTTCGTCGTCGTCGATGATCAGGATCTGTTTCATTGCGAAGTCCAATACGATGCCGAAAGAGGCCGGCACAGAATGCTTCGGCAATAGTACGAATTCAATCTGACGAAATCAATTCTGTAGTATGATGTGCGGCTTTGCTGAATCGGCTGGAAAAGCTCAACACAATGATTTCATTTAACAATATCGTCTTGATGCGGGGCACACAGGTGCTTGTCGAGGACTCCAGCCTGATGCTGCGGGGCGGGCAGCGCACGGGGATCATCGGACGCAATGGCGCGGGCAAGACCAGCCTGTTCAAGGCGCTCGCCCACGAGATTCCCATCGAACAGGGATCCATCGATATGCCGAATGGCATGCGGTCCTCGACGATGTCGCAAGAGACCCCCGGCAGCTCGCGCACGGCACTCGAATTCGTCATCGATGCCCATACCGAATATCGCCGCATCGAGAGGGCGCTGGATGAGGCAGAGGCGAAGCACGACCATCACGCTCTCGCCCACTTGCATGCCGAGCTGGAAAACATCGACGGCTACAGCGTCACGAATCGCGCCGAGCAACTCCTGTCGGGACTGGGTTTCAGCAAGGACATGTACGGCCAGACGATCAGCAGTTTTTCAGGTGGCTGGCGGGTGCGCCTGAATCTCGCCGCCGCGCTCATGTGCCCGTCAGAACTGCTGATGCTGGACGAACCGACCAACCATCTCGACCTCGAGGCGACGGTGTGGCTGGAGCAGTGGTTGCAGCGCTACGAGGGGACCCTGTTGCTGATCTCTCACGACCGCACATTTCTGGATTCCGTCATCGATCAGGTCATCAGCTTCGAGAATCGCCGGCTGATTCTGTATTCCGGCAACTATAGCGCCTATGAGAAGTTGCGGGCCGAACGCATGGCCCTGCAACAGGCAATGTATGAGAAACAGGAGCGTCGCCGCTCCGAGATCGAAGCTTTCGTCCGTCGATTCCGCGCCAAGGCGAGCAAGGCAACCCAGGCCCAGAGTCGACTGAAGGAACTCAATCGCATGCAGGATATTGCGCCTGCTCATGTCGATTCGCCGTTCAGTTTCAGTTTCCCATCACTCGATCATCTGCCAGATTTTCTGATGCAAGTTGACGACCTGACGATCGGTTTTGGTTCTCCATTGGTCAGCAAGATCAATCTCGGCGTGCGTTCGGATACCAGAATTGGATTGTTAGGATTTAATGGCAGCGGTAAATCCACGTTGCTGAAAGTACTCGCGGGACAGCTGGCTCCGATGGGTGGCGAGATTACACGCGCGAAGAAACTTTCCGTTGGATATTTTGCCCAGCATCAGGTCGATGAACTCGACATGCAGGCGACCCCGTTTGAATTGATCACGAAGCTCGAGCGGAAGGCCAGTTCGCAGGAGATTCGCAATTTTCTCGGTGGATTCGATTTCCGCGGCACCCGCATCGACGAGAAGATCCAGATCTTTTCCGGTGGTGAGAAGGCACGGCTGGCACTGGCGAAAGTGGTGTGGGAACGTCCTAACCTGCTGCTGATGGATGAGCCGACGAACCATCTCGATCTCGATATGGTGCACGCCTTGACGGTGGCGTTGCAGGAATATGAGGGTGCGCTCATCATCGTTTCCCACGACCGCCATCTGCTGGGCAATACCGTCGACGAGTTTTACTCCATTCATCGCGGCGTTTTTGCCGAATTTCGCGGTGATCTGCACGATTACGAGAAATGGCTCAGCAAGCAGGTCGCCGACGATACTGAGACGACCGCGCCGGTCAAGGTCGTCGCTCCGAAGCAGGACAAGAAGCAACAGCGCCAGCAGGCGGCCGCGAAACGTGAACAGCTCGCCCCGCTGCGCAAACGCGAGAAAGAGCTGGAGCGCGAGATTGAACAATTGAATGGCAAGGCCAGCCAGCTCGAGACCCAACTCGCCAATCCCGACCTGTATGAAGAGTCACAGAAACCCCAGCTAACTGCCTTGCTGCAACAGCAGGGTGATCTGAAGTCTCGCCTCGAGGCAGCGGAAGAAGAATGGCTGCAAATTCAGGAGCAGTTGGCAAGCTGACTTTGTAGTCGCATGAACAGATAGCCGCGATCATAACTCTCCCGCTCCAACAGGGCCCCGTATTTCTGCTGCCACATGCCGTTGTCGAGATCCCGCCGCAGCGCGGCGAGACCGGCCGCGGTCGTCGCGGCATCCAGTTTCGAAAACGAGGAGATGCCGGCACGGAAGGTGGCATCGAAATACAGTTCGGGACGAGCCCAGCCGGAAGCAGCGAACAGGTCGCGAATGTCCCGGGGCAGGGGGAAGGGCTCGGTGTGAAACTGTGCCCGCAGCTCAGTCTGCGCAAATTCGCGTACAACCGGAATAGTGGCGGTCCAGTGCCGGTCCACCGTAATCAGATCCGGGAAATAGTCGAACAACCAGAAGTCGCGATTTAAATTGACGTCAAAGGTGAACACGACCAGCGGACCCTTTCCCACGACGCGTATGGCCTCCCGCAGTCCCTGCTGCCAGTCAGTGAAGTGATGCAGGCAGAGCGTCATGATCGCGCCATCGAAACTCGCCGTTGTATACGGCAACGCTTCGCCAACCCCTTCCTGCCACTCCAGACCGGGATGCTCTCGCGCCTGACTGCGCATTGTGGCTGAGGGTTCAACCGCGGTAACCCGAAACCCCGCAGTGGCAAGCGCGTGACTGTAATTGCCGGTGCCGGCACCAATGTCAATCAGGCGGGAACCCGCCGGCAGACCTAGTAATTCGACGAGTTTCGCCGTAATGCGAGGGTCGGCCGCACGGGAGCGAGAATAGGTGACGCCGATCCGGTCATAAAGCACGCTCATGGCTCTTGAAACACTCCGAAGAGAACCTATTTAATAGGACTCTGGTCTTAAAAAACCCTGATTTAGCGAAAGGACATGCCCGATGAAAGCGCTGCGAATTACCCTGCTGGGATTGACGCTGCTGGCCCAGAGCGCCGGTATCACTGGGCAGACCCAGAATTACGCCGACTTCAGCACAGTCGACGAAGACAATAACATCCAGATTTTCAAGCGCGTGAGTCCTTCGGTCGTCAACATCACGAACTCCCGCCTGGTGCGCTCAGTGTATTCGTTCAATCCCCAGGAAGTTCCGCAGGGCAGCGGCACCGGTTTCCTCTGGGATGATACCGGCTACATCGTAACGAATTACCACGTCGTGCAACAGGCCAACCGTGTTGAAGTCACCTTGCAGGACGGCAGCACCTACAACGCGTCCTTCGTCGGTGCCGAACCCGACAAGGATCTGGCTGTAATCAAGATCGAGGCTCCTGGCGAGACCCTCGTTCCGATTCGGCTGGGCGACTCCGCCCTGCTGGAAGTGGGTCGCAAGGTGATCGCTATCGGCAATCCGTTCGGACTCGATACCACGATGACAGTCGGTATTGTGAGTGCGCTGGGTCGCGAAATCGATTCCGTTGGCCGCCGCAAGATTCGCGATGTCATCCAGACCGACGCCGCTATCAATCCGGGCAATTCCGGCGGCCCACTGCTGAATTCCCTGGGTGAGCTGATTGGGGTCAACACGGCAATCTACAGCCCCAGCGGAGCGAGTGCCGGCATCGGTTTCGCAATTCCTGCCAACACCGTGAACAAAGTCGTTACAGAACTGATTCTCTATGGTCATGTACAGACTCCGATACTGAGCGGCATCACACCGATTCCGCAGGCGGACTATTACGGCCAGCTGTGGGGTGTGGACGGTATCGTTGTGCTGGATGTCACCGAAGGCAGCATTCCGGCCCGCCTCGGCATGCGCGGACTCACTCGCAGTCGCCGCGGGATTGTGTTGGGTGATGTGATCACCGAGATCGACGGCATAAGCATCGAGAATGAGGACGATCTGATGTCGGTGCTGGAGACAAAGGCCGTTGGCGACGTGGTAAAAGTGACCTCACATCGCGACAACGAGGTGCTGAATTACAACGTCGAATTGCAGGCGCCCGCGACGCGATAACCACGTCACGAGCTCCGTCCAAGCCAATCTATTGTCTGTCGCGGGCAGCCGCAATTGCGGCGCGCACCTGAGCCGGTGCAGTGCCTCCGATATGGTCACGCGCATTCACTGAGCCTTCCAGGGTCAGCACGTCGAAAACATCAGCTTCTATCAGGGCAGAGAAAGCCTGCAATTCGGCCAGACTCAATTCTGACAAATCCTTCTTGCTCGCAATGGCACTCGCTACGGACTTGCCAACCACCTCGTGGGCGTCGCGGAATGGCAGGCCTTTCTTGACGAGATAATCGGCGAGATCGGTGGCCGTGGCATATCCCTGTTTCGCGGCGGCATACATCACCTCGCGTTTGCACTCCAAGGCGGGCAGCATTTCGCTGTACGCGAACAGACAGTCTTTCAGCGTATTAATCAGATCGAACAAGGGTTCCTTGTCTTCCTGATTATCCTTGTTGTAAGCCAATGGCTGGGATTTCATCAAGGTCAGCAGCGCGATCAGATGACCGTGTACCCGGCCGGTCTTGCCGCGAATGAGTTCTGGTACGTCGGGGTTTTTCTTTTGCGGCATGATGGACGAACCCGTACAGAACCGGTCCGGCAAATCGACGAATCCGAATTGTGTCGATGTCCATAACACAAGTTCTTCGGAAAACCGGGACAGATGAGTCATCAACAGGCTGCCAAACGCGGCGAGTTCAATAGCGAAATCGCGATCGCTGACGGAATCCAGCGAGTTGCGCGTCGGACCGTCAAAGCCGAGTTGCGCGGCAGTATACTCTCTATCGATCGGGTAAGTCGTGCCGGCCAGTGCGGCCGCACCGAGCGGCGAGAAATTCAGTCGTTTGCGACAATCCTGCAGGCGTCCAAGATCGCGTTCCAGCATCTCGCGCCACGCCATAATGTGGTGCCCGAAGGTCACAGGCTGGGCAGTCTGTAGATGAGTGAATCCTGGCATGATCGTCTCTGCTTCGCGTTCCGCGAGGTCGAGCAGGGCATTCAGCACCTTGCCGAGCAGCAGCGCAAGCTGGTCTACCTCGTCTCGCACGAACAGGCGTATGTCAGTTGCAACTTGGTCGTTGCGAGAACGCCCGGTGTGCAGCTTCTTGCCCACGTCTCCGATGCGGGCAGTGAGACTGGACTCGATATTCATGTGCACATCTTCCAGCCCAACCGACCAGGTGAACTCGCCAGCGGCGATTTCCATTCTGATAGTCTCTAACCCGGAGACGATCTGCTCCAGTTCAGAGGCGGTAAGAATGCCGACTTTCTCAAGCATGCGGGCATGGGCGATCGAGCCATTGATATCCTGCTGGTACATGCGCTGATCGAAGGCGACCGAGGCGGTGAATCTTTCTACGAAGGCATCGGTGGCTTCGCTGAAGCGTCCGCCCCAGGGCTTGGACGAATCCTTGGTTTTGCTCATAAGCTGCTCATCAGGCCAGAAATGCGAAGAGAGGCTCTCCCCAGAGTGGGTGAGAGGCCGTCGCCACGGCCGTGGTGGCGAGTCGGGCTGGCGATTATAGCAGGATCACGCGGTGCTGAATAATCTTGATGCCCCGTAAACTGGCGAGTGCACCGGGCTCGCAGGCCGCCCCCCGGAATCGGACAAAGCCGGTGAATTACCGTAAAATGCCTGCTTTGTAAGCCAGACAGAGAGTCGTAATCCATGCCCAGCAAGGTACTCAGAATCGCCACCCGCAAGAGTCCGCTCGCGATGTGGCAGGCCAACTACGTCAAGCAACGCCTCGAGCAGGCCCACCCCGGTCTGCAGGTGGAATTGTTGGCCATGAGTACCCGCGGCGACAAGATTCTGGATACCCCGCTTGCAAAGATCGGCGGTAAGGGGCTATTCGTGAAGGAACTGGAACAGGCCCTGCTGGAAGACCGTGCCGACATCGCCGTGCATTCCATGAAAGACGTGCCAATGGAATTTCCCGAGGGCCTCGGGCTCGCCATTATCTGTGAACGGGAAGACCCGGCGGATGCCTTCGTCTCGAATCAATTCGCCAGCTTTGCCGAACTGCCCGTGGGGGCACGAGTCGGTACATCCAGCTTTCGCCGACAGTGTCAGCTGCGCCAGGAGCGACCAGATCTCACCATTATCGATTTGCGTGGCAATGTCGGCACCCGATTGGCGAAACTGGATGCGGGGGAATATGACGCGATCATACTCGCGGCGGCTGGTCTGCTACGCCTGGAGCTGACTGACCGGATTTGTGAACGACTGGATTTTTCCATCTGCCTGCCCGCGGGCGGTCAGGGGGCCGTCGGCATCGAGTGTCGAACCCAGGATCTGGAGACACTCAGACTGATCGATTGTCTGCACCATAAGACAACTGCTAGTCGAGTGGTTGCCGAACGCACCGTGAATGGTCGCTTGCAGGGAGGATGCCAGGTGCCAATCGCGAGTTTCGCCGAGGTTGAGGGAGAGCAGCTCTATCTGCGAGCCCTGGTTGGTAATCTGGATGGCACCCACATCATCCGCAGTGAACGTCGCGGCGATGTGCATCAGGCGGAGCAGATCGGGCTCGCGGTGGCCGAGGACCTGCTGGCGCTGGGTGCCGCCGAGATTCTGAGTGCACTGAGCGCAGACTCCGCGCAGTAATGAACCGCTCACAGCACTTACAGGACACCCATTTAACCGGCCCGGTTACGGGACACCCACTTGAATTCCCAACATGATGCCACCCAGGAGTGCATGAGCTCGACGTCGCTAGCCGGATTGCGGGTACTCATTACCAGACCCGCCCCCCAACAGGAAGCACTTATCGCCGCCATCGAAGCGGCGGCGGGGGCAACACTCTATCGGCCGCTGCTCGCGATCAGCGCCCTTCAGGATGCAGCCGACCGCCGCCGCCTGCGGTCTCGGCTGCTGGACCTAGATCGCTTTCAGATTCTGATCTTCGTCAGTCTCAACGCCGTGCAGCATGGTGTGGCGAGCATTGAAGACCTGTGGCCACAATTTCCCGAAGGCATTCAACTCGTGGCCATCGGACCGGGTACCGGGGCGCGGCTGCGTGAGTCGCTGGGGCGGGAGGTTGTCTGGTCCAGCGCCGGCGTCACGACTGAAGAATTGCTGGCGATGCCGGAATTAGGCGCGATCGCCGGTCAGCGCATTGGCATCGTGCGGGGCAGAGGTGGCCGGGAACTGTTGGCCGCGACGCTGCGGGAGCGGGGCGCCGAGGTCGAGTATCTGGAGGTGTATGAACGGCACGATGTTGATTATGTGCCGGCGGAGTTCGTGCATGCGCTGAAAGCCAATGCCATCAACGTGTTAACGGTCAGCAGCGGCGAATCCTTGCAGCGCCTGGTGAGTCTACTTGGTGATAACAAAGCCGAAATGAGTCTGTTACCATTGCTCGTACCCTCCCAGCGAGTGGCGCAACAAGCGACAGCAGCAGGATTCGACCGGGTCATCGATTGTGAAGGTGCCGACGTCGATGCCTGTCTCAAGGCGCTCACCGCACTGGCGCAAGCATCAGGTTAAATTGGTAAGTCTGTGGAAGAACATCAACCCGAAACTCCGAAAATCCTGGAAGAACTCTCCAGAAGTAATACTGCGAAACCCGCGAGCCGTCAGCAATCGACAGCACGCAAACGCTTCATCGTCGTCCTCGGCATCTTCTCCGTCATCGTCGTTGGTGTGGCCTTGCTGGGTTACCAGCAATGGATGCTGCAATCACATCTGGCCAGTCTCAGCCAGCAGAACGAGCAATTAACCAGCACGCTTGCGGCTCAGGATAGTGAGATCGAAACCCTGCGTGCCACCCATGAGGCGGCCGCCCAAACCGTCGCTGTCGTGGATGACACGGCCATGCGAGAACTGGAGGCGACACTCAATAGCGAGATTACGCGACTACGTCAGCAGCTCGCGTCCGTGCAACAACAACAAAGCACTGCCAGCACTGAGATCAATCTCGAATGGAAGATACTGGAAGCGGAATACCTACTCGAAATCGCCAATCAGAAACTGCAACTGGAGTCTGATCCAGCGGCCGCCATCGGCCTGCTCGAAGGCGCAGATGAGGCACTCGTCGCTTCCGGTAGCGGGGGAGCCTTTGCCGTACGTCAAGCCATCGCCGCTGACCTTCAGCTGTTGCGCGACATCCCCGTGACCGATCGGGAAGACACCTACCTGCGTCTGGAGGCGCTGGTCTCCCAGGTGGAACAGATCGATCTGCTGGATTCCATGCGCGAGAATTTCCAGAGTCGTCGCGACACCGGCTCGAATCCGGTCTCGGAGACACCGGCCACGGACGGATTGTTCGCCGCCAGCCTGGAATTTTTAGGTTCCATCTTTATCTGGCGCAAGTGGGATGACGTCCCGGTGACGATGTTGGCACTGGGTCAGGACACCCAGATAAAGCAGAACCTGCGGCTGTTGCTGGAACAGGCCAAGCTCGCCCTGATGATGCGTGATGATCCGCTGTTTCACCGCAGTCTGGAGAGCAGCGCCGACTGGATACAACATTTTGCCGCTCCCGATTCGGTAACGGGTCAGAACCTGTTGACAGCAATCAATGCCTTGCTCGCCCTGAACATCGACCCACCCTTACCGAGTCTCGACCGAAGCCTGCTCGCGATTCACCAGCTCACGGCCAGCGAAAACTAGCCCTGCCATGATCAAGCTCTATATCTACAGTCTGTTGGCAATCGTTCTGGCCCTGTTGACGACCTTGTATCTCGGATTTCCGGCTGATCCCGGTTACCTGCTATTCGCTTTCGGCAATTACACACTGGAAACCAGTCTCTTCGCCCTGCTCGTCGCGGTTGCAGTCTGCTATCTGCTCGTGCGGCTCTTGTTGATTATCTGGAACTGGATCAATCCGTGGCAGTGGGTGCGTTACGGCCGCAGGTTTCGGAATAATCGCAGTGCCAAGTCACGCAGTAAAACTGTAGAAGGCATGTTGTGTGTCGTGCGTGGTAATTGGAAAAGTGCCTATAAATTGCTGAACGAATCCCGGCGCGACAAAGACGCCACAGTCATCAACTATCTGGCTGCCGCCAATGCAGCCTATGAGCTGGGCGATAAGGAAAGCTGGAAGCAATTGCTGAACGAGGCTGAAGCACGATTTCCGGCGGCGCGTTCCACCATCAACTTCCTGCATGCGCAGCTCCTGTACAAATCCAATCAGTTTGAACAATGTCTGGCAGTGCTCGAGCAATTGAAAAAAACCTCTCTGAACGACTGGGCCTTGCTGGGACTATTGAAAGAAGTCTATATCCAGCTCGAGGTCTGGGATCAGCTGGCCGAATTGCTGCCCGTACTTCAGAAGAATTCACTCGTGAATACCGACGAACTGGAGCGCATCGAGGTGCGCCTTTTCATGGAACGGCTCTACGCCACCGGCAAGACCGATCCGGTCAATCCTGACACCGCCGAGGTTATTCCGGCATTGCAGCGACTGTGGAAGAAGGCGCCGGGCAAATACCGTGAGGATGAGAAGATCGTCAAGCATTACGCCGACTTGTTGTATCGGCTCGGAGCCAGACCGGAGGCCGCGAAGGCAATCGAGCATGCGCTCTCGAAACACTGGAGCACTGCCTTGGTATCACTCTATGGAGTGCGGGATTATGCGGCCAGTGCCCAGCAATTATTACAGGCCGAGACCTGGCTCAAGGCGCGACCCGCCGATGCGGAGTTGCTCTTGAGTCTCGGTCGCATCTGTATGCGCAATGAACTGTGGGGCAAGGCGCGCGAGTATTTTGAGGCGAGCGCCAAGATCGCCCCCGGAGCCGACGTCTACGGCGAATTAAGCCGGCTGCTGAGACATCTCGGTGATAGCAGGGCGAGCAACGAGTATTTTGACAAGTACAGTCAGTTGGTCGGATCAACCCTGCCGGAAGTTCCGTTACCGGCGCTTAAAAGCAAAGTCTAGCCATTCCTGTCGATTACTACGCGGCGCTGGCCGCCGCACGCCGTCGCGCTTCGATTGCCGGACGGATTACAAACCCAGCTCTTGCCACAACGCGTCGATACGCTGTTTGACGGCATCTGTCATCGCAATCGGCTTGCCCCATTCCCGCTCGGTCTCACCCTTGAACTTGTTCGTGGCATCCACGCCCATCTTCGAGCCGAGTCCCGACACGGGTGAGGCGAAATCCAGATAGTCAATCGGAGTGTTGTCGATGAGCACCGTATCCCGCGAGGGGTCCATGCGCGTCGTAATGGCCCAGATCACATCCTCCCATTGGCGGATGTTGACGTCGTCGTCAACCACGATGACAAACTTCGTGTACATGAACTGCCGCAGGAACGACCAGACGCCCATCATGACGCGCTTGGCATGACCCGGATACTGCTTCTTCATGCTTACGACCGCGAGTCGATAGGAACAGCCCTCCGGTGGCAGGTAAAAGTCGACGATTTCGGGGAACTGCTTCTGCAGCAGCGGGACGAACACTTCATTCAGCGCGACACCCAACATGGAAGGTTCATCCGGCGGGCGTCCCGTATAAGTGCTGTGATAAATAGGATCACGGCGATGGGTGATGCGCTTCACTGTGAAGACAGGAAATTCCTCGACTTCATTGTAATAGCCAGTGTGGTCACCATAGGGACCTTCCTTCGCCATCTCGCCCGGTTCGATGACGCCCTCCAGCACGAACTCTGCACTCGCGGGTACTTGCAAGTCATTCGTCAACGACTTCACGACTTCAGTTTTCTCGCCGCGCAGCAATCCGGCGAAAGCATACTCGGACAGCGTGTCAGGAACCGGTGTAACCGTGGCCAGGATCGTCGCGGGATCGGCACCAATTGCGATTGAAACCGGGAAGGGCTCTCCGGGATGCCGTTGTTGCCATTCGCGGAAATCCAGTGCGCCACCGCGATGTGACAGCCAGCGCATGATGAGTTTATTTTTGGCGAGCAACTGCATGCGGTAAATGCCGAGATTCTGCCGTTCTTTCTCAGGCCCCCGTGTGATGACCAGTGGCCATGTGACGAGTGGTGCCACATCGCCGGGCCAACAAGTCTGTATGGGCAACAGTGAGAGGTCTACATCGGCTTCGTCGATGACGACTTCCTGACTCGGGGCGGACTTCTTCACATTAGGTGCGATGTTCAGCACGCTCTTGTAACTGGGCAGGCTCTGCCACAAATCCTTCCAGCCTTTCGGTGGCGTCGGCTCTTTCAGAAATGCCAGCAGCTTGCCGACGTCGCGCAGACCCTCGATGTCTTCCTGTCCCATCGCCATCGCGATGCGTCGCGTATTCCCGAATAGATTGGCGAGTACAGGAACTGAAGAACCTTTGGGATTTTCGAACAGCAGGGCGGGACCGCCAGCACGCAAGCAACGGTCGCTGATCTCGGTTATTTCAAGATAGGGATCGACAACAGTCTGTATGCGCTTGAGCTCGCCAGCGCGCTCGAGGGCATCGATAAATTCTCGCAGGTCTTTGTATGACATCGTGTGCTGTTATCGGCGTCGTGAAGACGGCTACCAAGCGCGCAGGCACTCGGACGACAAGCTTACTTACGCTTCATCGCATTAAAGAATTCTTCGTTGGTCTTCGTGTCTTTCAACTTGTCCAGAATAAATTCAGTTGCCTGCACATCTTCCATGGAAGACAGGAGTTTGCGCAGAATCCACATGCGCTGCAATTCTTCCTCGGTTGTCAGCAGATCTTCGCGACGTGTGCCGGAACGGCGCACGTTGATGGCAGGATAAACCCGCTTCTCGGCAATCTTGCGATCCAGGTGCAGCTCCATGTTGCCGGTGCCCTTGAATTCTTCGTAGATCACTTCATCCATCTTCGAACCGGTCTCGATGAGCGCGGTGGCGATGATTGTGAGGCTGCCGCCTTCTTCGAGGTTACGGGCGGCACCGAAGAAACGCTTCGGGCGTTCCAGAGCGTGCGCATCCACACCACCGGTCAATACCTTGCCCGACGAAGGAATGATTGTATTGTAGGCGCGAGCGAGTCGGGTGATGGAGTCCAACAGAATGACGACATCTTCCTTGTGTTCCACCAGACGCTTGGCTTTTTCGATGACCATTTCGGCAACCTGCACGTGTCGTGCTGGTGGTTCGTCGAATGTACTCGCGACGACCTCGCCCCTGACCGAGCGTTGCATCTCGGTCACTTCTTCCGGTCGCTCGTCAATAAGCAGAACGATCAGTCGGCATTCCGGATTATTCTTGGTAATGGATTGGGCGATGTTCTGCAGGATGAGTGTTTTACCTGCTTTCGGCGGCGAAACGATCAGGCCACGCTGGCCCTTGCCGATGGGTGCAGTCAAGTCAATGATGCGTGCACTCAAATCTTCTGTGCTGCCGTTACCCACCTGCAGAGTCAGTCGCTCCTGCGGGAACAGGGGAGTCAGGTTTTCAAACAGGATCTTGTTTTTGGCGGCTTCGGGTTTGGTGTAGTTGATTTCGCTGATCTTTAGCAGTGCGAAATAACGTTCGGCGTCTTTCGGAGGTCTGATCTTGCCGGCGATGGTGTCACCGGTGCGCAGGTTAAAGCGTCGAATCTGGCTGGGGGAGACATAGATGTCGTCCGGTCCGGCGAGATAGGACGAGTCCGCCGAGCGCAGGAAGCCAAATCCATCCTGCAGAATTTCCAGTACCCCATCTCCGGAAATGTCCTCGCCATTCTTCGCATGCTTCTTGAGGATGACGAAGATGATGTCCTGTTTGCGTGTCCGCGACACGTTTTCCAATCCCATCTCATGCGCGGTAGCGAGGAGTTCAGCGATCGGTTTCTGTTTGAGTTCTGTCAGGTTCATAGTGGAGGGTCTTCTGGAAAGGGAAAGAGTCGAATCAATGCGGTACAGGAAAGCCGACTGGATTGCGCCAGGCATCTACCTTTCAGGCTGTTGAGTTCGGTGGTTGTCTAAGGGTTCAGTGGTTGGATTGTTGGGTTTCTGTTCTGGTTACTAAATTGGGATGAGCGGAGCAGACTGAGTTCATGAATGGTGGATGATGAACTACGGATTCAGAGTTTCTGATTACTATATGAAAAAGTTCCGCTACTGCTCGCTGTGGTTTTTCTTGGTTTTATGTTCTTGGTTTAATGTTCTGGGTTTTATGTTTTAAAAATTCTTACAACTGGTTAAATCTATTTTTCTGCAGTTTTGCGACAAACTGTAATTTTATCTTCTGTGGGAGAGCGTGAGTGGAAGCTGAATTGACCGCAATGAATTGATCAGGGGTGCAAACGATCCAGTCAATATAGACCTACTCTCCAAATGTGTCCAGATGTTCTTTGAGGCGCTGCTGTTATTTAAAGCGGTGCCAGGTATCGCAAAAGGTAATTCGGGTTTAATTCTTGCCCGTCCAATGCACAATTGGATGCGGCGGATATTCTGGAGTTGCTTAGCTGCAGCGAGATGAATTTCTTAGGGTGATCTTGCTGCCGGAACAGTCGATCCTGCGACGTCTCTCAAGGGGAGAGACGCCACATTAAACGCAATTTAGATCACGCTGTCAATAAATGCCGACAACTGGGATTTGGACAGGGCGCCGACCTTGGTGCCGGCGACGTCGCCGTTGTTGAAAATAATCAGGGTCGGAATGCCTCGGATGCCGTATTTTGGCGCGGTATTTGTGTTCGCATCCACGTCCATCTTGCAGACCTTGAGCTTGCCACTGTACTCATCGGCGAGTTCCTCGAGTACCGGAGCAATCATTTTGCAGGGCCCGCACCACTCGGCCCAGAAGTCCACCAGTACGGGGCCATCTGCCTTGAGTACGTCTTGTTCAAAACTACTGTCTGAGATGTGAACGATATTGTCGCTCATGTGTCGCTTCCTCTATCAACTGTATTACCTGGGGCTATCTGAAACTGTAATTGAGGGGGTATGCACAGGCTGGCATCAGATCGCTCTGGGTGCAGCTCGAAGCGCTCGATTACAAGGCTTGGTTAGTCCTATCATAAGGGCAAAAATTCTGGTTTCAAGTTCTCTCGCTTCTCGGCAGCGGGATCTCCGGGTGCACATCAAGCGCGGTTGCGCAGGAGCCTGGCCACCTTCTTCGCGAAATAGGTCAGGATGGCGTCCGCACCTGCGCGTTTGATACAAAGCAGTGACTCCATGGCCACCGCCTCTTCATCGAGCCAGCCGTTGGCCGCAGCTGCCATGTGCATCGCGTACTCGCCGCTGACCTGATACACAAATGTCGGCACCCGGAACTCCTGCTTGACCTTGCTGACGATGTCCAGATAGGGCATGCCCGGTTTAACCATGATCATATCGGCGCCTTCGGCGAGATCGAAGGCGACTTCCTGCAAGGCCTCATTGCTGTTCGCGGAATCCATCTGGTAGCTGTATTTGTTGCCGCTACCGAGATTGCCGCTGGAGCCAACCGCATCACGGAAGGGCCCGTAATAGCTCGAAGCATACTTGGCCGAATAGGCCAGGATTCGGGTATGGATATATCCTTGCTCCTCGAGTGCGAGGCGGATGGCACCAATACGACCATCCATCATGTCTGACGGGGCGACGATGTCGGCACCGGCCTCGGCATGGGAAAGAGCCTGCTTTGCCAACACCTCGACGGTCTCGTCATTCAGAACATAGCCATTGGCATCAATGATGCCATCCTGTCCGTGGGTCGTGTAAGGGTCGAGTGCCACATCGGTGATTACCCCGAGTTGAGGCTGCGCCGCCTTGAGGGCACGTAACGCGCGTTGGACGAGCCCGTCGCCGTTGAAGGCCTCGCGACCATCTTCAGTCTTGGTGGAACCATCGAGTGACGGAAACAGGGCGATCGCCGGAATCCCCAATTCCACGAGTTCGGCGGCTTCCTTTACCAGTTCGTCCAGGCTCAGCCGGAAGATGCCCGGCATGGAGTCGATCACCTGGCGTTGCTTCGTGCCTTCCACAATAAAAACCGGAAAGATCAGGTCATCTGTTGTCAGTCGGGTTTCCCGCATCAGTCGTCGACTGAAGTCGTCGCGGCGCATGCGTCGCAGGCGGCTCACCGGGAACTCGCGACTGAAATCAAAATTGGTCAAGGCTGGAATCTCTTAACTTATGAAAACCAAGGGTTTATAGTCGCTTGCACGAACTACAGCCCGTGAGGAAAAGGGGTTATAGCATACCGGAATTTGAGTGCAAGGATAAACTCCTTCTGTTGCCCGTAATTACGAGACCACAGCCTGTGTGTCTCTCGCTGAATGGTTGACTCTGCGTGACAAAATCAAAGCTGCTGCTTGTATTGCTAGTGCTGATCGCGCTGGGCAGTTATTTCACACTCGACCTGGGGCAATACCTCAGTCTGCAGTATGCCCAATCCCGCCTGGCCGAAATCCAGGCCTACCGTGACAATCACTTTGTCTTTTCGGCCTGTCTCTATTTCGCGGTGTATGTCATCGCGACGGCACTTTCCATCCCCGGCGCCATCATCATCACGCTTGTCGGTGGGGCCATCTTCGGACTGTTCTGGGGAACCCTGCTCGTGTCATTCGCCAGCTCGATCGGCGCGACCCTGGCCTTCCTCGTATCCCGCCTGATTCTGCGCGACTGGGTGGAGAAGCGCTTTGGGGATTATCTGGCACCGATCAACCGCGGTATCGAACGTGACGGTAACTTCTATCTGTTTAGCATTCGTATGGTGCCGTTGTTCCCGTTCTTCATCGTCAATCTGTTGATGGGTCTCACGAGTATTCGCACTTTCTCCTATTACTGGGTCAGTCAACTCGGCATGCTCCTCGGGACGATAGTTTACGTGAATGCCGGATCCGAGCTGGCGCAGATCGAATCGGTTTCCGGCCTTGTCAGTGCGCCGGTGCTGTTCTCACTCGTCCTGCTGGGCGTATTGCCACTCGTAGCGCGATTTCTTCTCGGCCTCCTGCGACGCAGCAAACCGCCGCAGCGACATCCGCAACCGGCACACTTCGATGCGAACGTGGTGGTCATTGGCGCAGGCTCCGCCGGTCTGGTGGCCTCGCTGATTGTGGCCGGGGCCAAGGCGAAAGTAGTGCTGATCGAGAAACACAAGATGGGTGGCGATTGTCTCAACACTGGTTGTGTCCCGAGCAAGTCGCTGATCCGCAGTGGTCGAATCAAATCCTATCTCGATCGGGCTCAGGAGTTTGGTATTGCAGATGTGAAGGGCACAGTGGATTTCGGCGCCGTCATGCAGCGTGTGCGCGACGTCATCGCCAGAATCGAGCCCCATGATTCTGTCGCGCGATTTACCGGTCTCGGGGTCGAATGTATCGCCGGTGATGCCCACATCGAATCGCCCTATTGCGTCACCGTTGATGGGCGCCGCATTCACACGCGCAGCATAATCCTCGCCTCCGGTGCACGGCCGCAGGTGCCGCCAATTCCCGGTCTCGACTCGATCGATTACTACACGTCGGACACAATCTGGACGCTCGAGTCCTTGCCCCCGCGATTGCTCGTCGTTGGTGGCGGACCGATCGGTTGTGAATTGGCTCAGGCGTTCAGCAATCTGGGTTCCCGGGTGACACAAGTCGACATGGCGCCCCGACTGCTGCCACGCGAAGACCCGGAAGTCGCCGACCTGATCGCAGCCAGATTCGCGGCTCAGGGAATTCATGTGCTCACCGGGCACTCGCTCCAGCGTTTCATCCGTGAAGGGGATGTCGGCGTGATGGTAGCCGATTACAATGGCAGTTCGGTACGCGTTGAATTCGATGCTGTCTTGCTGGCGGTCGGCAGAAAAGCGAACGTCGAGGGTTTCGGATTGGAGGCGCTCGGCGTCGCAACGACGGCCCAGGGCACGGTTGCTGTGAATGAATTCATGCAGACGAACTACCCGAACATCTATGCCTGTGGCGACGTCGCGGGCCCTTATCAGTTCACGCACATGGCGTCGTATCAGGCATGGTTTGCCGCGCTCAATGCCATGCTTGGAGGCCTGTGGCGCTCACCGGCAAACTACCGCGTTGTTCCCTGGGCAACCTTTACCGATCCGGAAATTGCCCGCGTTGGGCTCAATGAAACCGAGGCGAGGGAGCAGGGCATACCCTTCGAGCTGACCCGCTACGACCTCGACGATCTGGATCGGGCGATTGCCGACTCCGAAGCCCATGGTTTTATCAAGATTCTGACGCCTCCGGGATCGGACAGGATTCTGGGTGTGACAATTGTCGGTTATCATGCCGCGGAGCTGATCGGTGAATTCGTCCTCGCCATGACTCACAATCTGGGATTAAAGAAGATCTCGGCGGCAACCCACATTTATCCAACCCTGTATGAGGCCAACAAGTTTGCTGCCAACACCTGGCGCAATGCGCGCCTGCCCCAGCGCTATTTCCCCTGGCTGGAGCGTTTTTTTCGTTGGCGCCGCAATCAGGAATGACAGGAATTACATCGTAGACGGAGTACATCATGAATATTCAGGCTGAAATCAAGGACAAGGTCTCCGAGCGCTACGCTGCTGGAGCGAAAGAAAGACAAGAGGCACTGTGTTGTCCTGTAGACTACGATGCCGCGCTGCTGAAATTGTTGCCGCAGGAAATCATCGATCGTGATTACGGTTGCGGTGACCCCTCGCGTTATGTCCAGGCTGGTGACACTGTCCTGGACCTTGGCAGTGGTGGCGGCAAGATCTGCTACATGGCGGCACAACTCGTCGGGGACACTGGCCGGGTAATCGGGGTAGACATGACTGACGAGATGCTGGAGCTCGCGCGTCGGCATCAGGCTGCCATGGCGGAGAAACTCGGCGGCGATCGCGTCAGCTTTCGCAAAGGCTATATTCAGGACCTGGCGCTGGATATGGATGCGGTCGAGGCCTACCTCGCCGCCAATCCTGTTACGACGGTGGAATCGCTACAGGCGTTCGAAGCCTGGAAGTCCCGACAACGCATCGAGCGACCGATGATTGCTGATAACAGCGTCGATCTGGTGGTGTCGAATTGCGTGCTTAATCTGGTGGCAGAAGCCGATCGCAAACACATGCTCGATGAAATCTTCCGGGTCCTCAAAGCCGGTGGTCGCGTCGCTATCTCTGATATTGTGAGTGATGAAGCAGTGCCAGAGCACCTGCGAGCGAATGAGGAGCTGTGGACAGGTTGCATTTCGGGCGCGTTCCAGGAACAACAATTCGGCCAGGCCTTTCTCGATGCAGGTTTCATCCTGGTCAAATACGATAAATGGGATGATCAACCCTGGCAGGTAGTCGAAGGCATCGAATTCCGGTCAGTTACCTTGATGGCAGTCAAACCCTCACCTCAGGTCTGTCTCGATATCGGTCAGGCTGTGATCTACACCGGGCCCTTCAGTGAAGTCCGTGACGACGAGGATCATGTCTATCCGCGGGGAGAGCGCATCGCCGTCTGCGAGCGCACCTTCCAATTTCTGACAGAAGGCCCGTTGCGTGAACACTTCATTGGCATAAACCCGTCAACGCCGAAAGCGGCCGTCAATTTTTGTGCGGCTCCGGGGACGGTGCGGCCGGCGAGTGAGACGAAAGGTGCCTCACATGCCAGTACCCGCAGCGGCGGCGCCTGCTGCTGATTCGGAGCGCGGTGGTCACCGCAACGCGTTTCAGGCCTGGGCTGGTTTGCGGAAAGCCATAAACAGGCAGATGCTGAACAGGAAGATGAAGGCGATCATCGCCATCTCGGGAATCGACAGCAGGCCGAGGAAGCGAAATTGCACCTCGGCGCAATTGCCATCACCCTTGAGCAGGAAATTCAGGGTTTCGATGAAGGGGAAATTCTCGAGTATATAGGTGAAACCGGGACCACAGGCCGGCACCTGATCTTCGGGCAGATGCTGCAACCAGATCTGGCGACCGGCGAAGTAGCTGCCAAACACACACATGGCAGCGCCAAGAAAGGCATAGCGTCGCTGACCGTCAACGCCCGGATTGTGGATAGCGGCGGCGAGGCAGGTAAGGCCGCACAGGATGACGAATACGCGCTGCGAAATGCACAGACCACAAGGCGACAGCAGCATGACGTGTTCCATGTACAACACGATGCCAATAGTGATCACGGAGGTGATAAATACGCCAAGGTTGATCAGTCTGTTACCGGGGATCGCCATCTCTAACTCCGTTCAGTTTTTCTCATTGTGTTGAATCGCGTGATTTTTGTTGCAGTCGTCAGCGTGCGCTCATTTTTATATCACAAGCCAAGGCGTTAACAAGCGCTCAGACCGCATTCCATTGCACCAGAAATTCATCGAAGCTCAGTTTGTCATCGGCTTCAATCTGTTGCTGGTCGCGGAGTGACTCGGCGCTGGTCGCGCGCATCAGTTCGAGCGTCGCCGCATCCAGCCCATTGTCCTGCAAAGTGTCCCGATGCAGGCGTGACTGCTGCATTGAAAAACCGAAGAATGACAGCTTTCGCTCCTGCATTTCCCGAAGTATCTGCCCGGATGGGGTCAGATCCGGATCGTTTACCTTCGCTGTCTGTGTCGTCATACTTTCCTGATAGGCGTTGCTGCCGTGCAGTGTATCCAGTATCGAGGCACTGTGCTGCAAATCCTCACACAGCGCGTTCGCCCAGTCGCGCAGTCTTGTCGGTTTGCCTTCGAGGTTGAGTTTGAGGTCAGGATCTCGACCCTGCTCAACGACCAGCGCGATATTGGAAGCGACTTCGAAGAATTGGTGACGATCACACTCCGGACTCTCGCTCAGCAGGCAATGCAGGAGGAAGGTATCGAGGAATCGCACCTGCCCGGCGTCGATGCCCAGGGGCAGATAGGGATTCAGATCCAATGCCCGCACCTCGACATACTCGATGCCTTCGCTCATCAGTGCCTCGAGTGGCCGCTGTCCCTTCTTCGTGACTCGCTTCGGACGAATGGTGCTGTAAAATTCGTTCTCGAGTTGCAGCAAATTGGTGTTGATCTGCAGATATTCGCCATTCTTCTTTGTGCCGATTTTTTCATAAGCGGGATAGGATGTGCGCATCGCCTCGCTGAGGCACTCGGCATAGGATTCGATTTCGTTATAACAGACGAACAGTGCTTTCTGCGCCTCGCTCTTGTAGCCAAGATTGCCCATGCGCAAACAGGTGGCGTTGGGTAAATACAGGCTGTACTCGTCAAGCTCCTGCAGATGATGTTCGCGTCCCTGCACGAAACATTTACATGCCGCTGGCGACGCCCCGAACAGATAGATGAGCAGCCAGGAATATCGGTGAAAATTTCTGATCAGGTGCAGGTACTTGTTGGTGCGGAATTCCTGCAGCGATCCGGTATCGCCACAACGTTGCTGATAGGGCTGCCAGAACGATTCCGGCATGGAAAAATTGTAGTGAATGCCTGAGATCACCTGCATCAGTCGACCGTAGCGATTACTCAGTCCCTGGCGATACAGGTTCTTGAGTCGACCTATATTGGAGCTACCATACTCGGCCAGGCGAATCGCCGCTTCGGAACTGAGCGGGCAGGGCATGCTCGATACCCACAACATTTCATCCTGCTCGAGATTTTGCAAAGAGAAGCGGTGAATATTTTCCAGCATCTTCAGACATTGTTCGATGTCGTTATAGGCCGGGGTGATGAACTCCAGCAGGGCTTCACCGAAGTCGGTTGTGATGTAGGGATTTGTCAGTGCCGAACCCAGGGCTACGGGATGATCACCTGAGGAGATATGTCCCTCTGGGGTGACGCGCAGGCTTTCCTTTTCAATGCCGCGCTTGATGGCGGCCCACTCAGGTTTGAACTCAGTCAGGTGATACCGCTGCAGGCTTTCACTGTATGGCTTGGTCAAGGTAACTCCCGCTTGTAACGAGCCCAAGACGCGTGCTGCAGTCTGTTTTGGAATGCTGACAGGTCAGGGATTGATTGGTGGATGAGTGTGGTGCTTCGGGCCCGAAATCAGTGAGACGGGCCGCATTATGCCAAATATCCCCACATTGCGCTAACGCCTGGATGCGAGGGTATTCGCAGCCCTGACCGTGGGCCTGCCGCCCACACTTCTCAAGCCTCGGAGCGGTGTTTGAAGCGATGAATCTGTCGGCGTTGCTTCTTGTCAGGTTTGCCGGCCAGCTGCCACTCCAGGGGGTGGGCCTTGCGCTGCGCGGCGAGGCGCTCTCGGTTGGCGATACTCTCGGGTGTCTCTTCATACAGGGCCTGGGCTTCCGGTGCGCCGCGGCGCTGGTCTGAAAGGGCTGTAACCAAGACCGTCTTTTCGTCAAAACCTTGCCGCAGGGAGATCACGGTATTCACCTCGATTTCTTTGCTGGGTTTGGCGCGATTGCCGTCGCAACTCACCTTGCCACCTTCTATGGCCTGTTTGGCGACTGACCTAGTCTTGTAGAAGCGGGCAGCCCAGAGCCATTTGTCCAGCCGGACGCGGGTCAGGGTGGCAGGCGTCTTGTCGTGTGGGGTTTTCATTACCATCTCAGGCCTGCTCCGCGACCAGTGGCAACACATGCTCGAAATCCTCGATCTGGGGAAATTCAGCAAGCGCCAGGGGCGGCTGCTTGCTGTCAGGTTGCTGGATAGCGTACAGGTGACGAATGCCCTCACGTCGGGCCTGCCGCAAGACCGGCAGACTATCGTCAAAGAGCAGTGTTCGCGCCGGTTGGTAGGGTTCGGTCTGTTGCAGAGCCTCCCAGAAACCATGATTCTCTTTCGCCAGTGCAAGGCTGTGGGAACTGATGCAGTTATGAAAGTAGTCACCAATCCGCGTTTGAGTCAGTTTGATGTCCATGGCAACGGGATGGGCATTGGTAATCAGCAACACGCGCTTGCCTGACAGCTGGAGTGCGGCCAGCAATTTTTCGACGCTGGGTCGTATGGCGATGCGATCCCTGGCAGCCAGCTTCAGCGATTTCACATCGAGACTGAGTTCACTGGTCCAGTAATCGAGGCAGTACCAGGATAAGGTGCCGCGTACTTCGGCGTACTTGCAATTGATTATTTCACGTGCAGCCAGTTCACTGATGCCGTGAACTTCGCCATAGGAGCGTGGCACGAGTGTCTGCCAGAAGTAGTTGTCAAAATGTAAATCGAGCAAGGTGCCATCCATATCAAACATGACAGTGTCGATTTCTGACCACGGTGGCATTACAGACTCCGGAGCGAGCAACTTGGCAAGTCACTGATTGTCATGCAAACTGCCGACGGTAGCAATTATTGAATAGTCATCGCGCATCAGATGAACACCGCAGACACACATACACTGGATCAGCAAGGACTGCTTAAGTCCGTTACTGCAATCGCCATCGCAGCGGGTCAAAGTATTCTTCAGGTGTATCACCAAAGCGGCGCGATCGAAGTGGAAGTCAAGTCCGATCAGTCGCCACTGACTGCGGCCGACCGTCAGGCGAATGCAGTGATTATGGAAGGTTTGCGCGCGCTGGCGCCGGCGTTGCCTGTTTTGTCCGAGGAGACCCGAGCGGCAGAGTACAGCGAACGCCGCCACTGGCGACGCTACTGGCTTGTCGATCCGCTTGATGGCACCAGGGAATTCATCAAACGCAACGGCGAGTTCACGGTAAATATCGCGCTCATCGAAGCGGGACGGCCCGTGCTTGGCGTCGTGCATGTCCCCGTAACGGGGGTGACTTACTGTGGCGCAGACACCGAGGGTGCGTTTGTAACTGCCGCCGATGGTGTGCGCCAACCCATTGCCGTGAGCGCTCTGCCAGCCACCGCGCAGACGCTGCGCGTGGTGGCCAGCCGCAGTCATCGCGATGTGCGGCTGGACCGGGTGCTGGAGCACTTGCAGCAAACGTTTTCCGGTGTCGATGAGGTCAGCATGGGCAGTTCTCTGAAAATCTGTCTGCTTGCCGAAGGGCGAGCCGATTTCTACCCCAGGCTGGCACCGACGAGCGAGTGGGATACGGCCGCCGCACACGCTGTGCTGGCCGCTGCCGGTGGAGAAATCGTAGACACCGACTTCAGTCCTTTGCGCTACAACCAGAAGGAAGCCTTGCTGAATCCAGATTTTTTGGCTCTGGGTGATCCCGGATATCCGTGGCAGCGGGTGCTGGAAGGCTGTCTTGAATCCTGATCGCCGCCTGCACAATAACCACTGATCTTCAGTGAACCCGTTGCCGACAATTTAAAGAAAACGCATTCTACAGGAAGAAAGTATGCAGACTCGCAGTTACATTAACATTGTTCTATGGACTGTTTTAATGGGAGGCGCGCCGATGACGAGCGCTCAGGATCTTGCCCGGGCCACGCCCGAGAGCGTGGGAATGTCGTCTGCCGGTTTGCAGGCCGCCACCGCGAATCTGCAACAACACATCGATGCAGGCGATATCGCCGGGGTTGTCGCGGCGGTAGCACGCGAAGGCAAACTGGTTTACTTCGAGGCGCTCGGCCAGTCGAATCTCGAGCGAGGCACTCCGATGCCGGCCGAAGCGCTGTTCCGGATTTATTCGATGAGTCGGGAGATTACCAGTGCCGCTGTACTGCAGCAGTATGAACTCGGGCGCTTTCAGTTCGATGACCCGGTCAGCAAATACCTGCCGCAGTTTGCTGATCAACGTGTGCTGCTGGATCCTGACAGCACCGACATCACGGCCACACGTGCGCGAGTTGCTGACATGACGATTGCCCATCTGCTTACGCACACCTCCGGGCTCGGCAGTCGCAGCTCCCGACTCTATGAGGAAAACAAGGTGCGTGATCGCCGTATTACGCTGGATGCGATGGTCGACAATGCTGCGCGCATTCCGCTGTTTCACGAACCGGGCTCGGCATTTCTCTATGGCATCCATGCCACCATTCTTGGCAAATTGGTAGAAGTGTGGTCCGGACAAGCCTTCGAGGACTACCTGCAGGAGCATTTGTTCACGCCGCTCGGGATGAGCAGCACCCAGTTTGCCGCACTCGGGGCTGACGCCGAACGGCTGGCAGTTGTGTATCGCCCCACTGCGGGCAAATTAATGCCTTATGAGATTGAGGAACTACCGTTCACCGAGCAGCCGACTCTGATCGAGGGTGGTGTTGGTCTGCTGTCGTCCGTGATGGATTACACGCGATTTGCACAGATGATCCTCAATCGCGGCGAGCTGAATGGCGTGCGGGTACTGGCGCCGGAAGTTGCGGAACTCGCGTTTCACAATGCAGTTCCTCCGGCCGCGATGCCGATTGGCGACAGCGGCTACTGGCTCGGCTCGGGTTGGACTCTGGGCGGCTTCAATCTCGTCATGGACCCGACCGCCTACAGTTTTCCGGTCAGCCAGGGCACTATCTGGTGGGATGGATCAGCCGGAACCCGCTTCTTCATCGATCCGGTGCAAGATCTCGTGATCGTGATCATGGCCCAGGTCTCGCCGTCCAATGGTGGTGGATTCCGGGAGGATTTCACCCGGCTCGTCGATGGCGCACTCACGCGTCGGGGAGAGTAGACAGCGGGTCGGGCAGTCCTGAGGGTACTGTCGCGCTCCGGGTATTGATGCTTTAATAGCGCTCCAAATTTTTCACGCGTATCAGCAAAGGGGATACTTTTATGTCACGGTTCCATTATTCAGTGCGGCTCACCCTCGCTTTCCTTGCGACGCTGATCCTGTCGAGCTCGCTTGTCGCGGCCGAGATCGAGCAATCCCGTCTGGATGCCATCGCTGCCGATCTGCAGGCAAGGGTCGATGCCGGCAAACTTTCCGGCGTTGTGGCCATGGTGGCGAAGAATGGCAAGGTGCAGATGAACCAGGCCTTCGGCTATCAGAATGTCGAAGACAAGGTGCCCATGACAACCGATTCGATCTTCCGAATCTTCTCCATGACGAAGCCGGTAACCGGCACGGCGCTGATGATTCTGCACGACGAAGGCAAGTTCCAGCTGAGTGATCCCGTAGAGAAATACATTCCTGAGCTGGCCAACCTGCAGGTATTCACCGGAGAGAACGCCGACGGCAGCATGGCGACCGAAGCAGCGGACCATCCGATGACGATTCGTGAGCTGGTCAGCCACACCGGCGGTCTGATGTATGTGCCGCCGTTGTCCTCGGGCCCGGTCGCGAGCGCCTATATCAAAGCAGGCATACTGGGACGCGACACCACGCTCGCCCAGCAGATTCCCAAACTCGGTGACATTCCCCTGGGATATCAGCCCGGCACACAGTGGGTCTACAGCATCTCTGTAGATGTTCAGGGCTATCTGGTGGAAGTCCTGTCGGGGCAGCCGTTCGATGTTTTCCTGAAGGAACGTATCTTCGATCCTCTTGGCATGGTCGATACCAGCTTCTATGTCACGTCTGACAAAGCCAGTCGCCTCGCTCGCCAGTACATGCCGGCGCAAGAGGGCGGACTCACCCGCACCGATACCGGCGCGTTTCTGCAGAAACCAGCATTCTTCTCCGGTGGCGGCGGACTCACCTCCACGGCAAGCGACTACATGAAATTTGCCCAGATGCATCTCAATGGTGGCATTCTGAATGGCACCCGCATTCTCTCCGAAGACGCCGTACAGATCATGCGCAGCAATCAATTGCCCGTGAATCTGTCTGGCATTGCCAACATCTATCCGGGCAATGTGTTCGGTGTTGACTTTGCAATCGTCGATGACTCAGCAAAATTCAACGGTGCTCCAAAGGGCACACACTGGTGGTGGGGAATTGCCGGTTCATGGTTCTGGATCGATCCAGTGGAGAATGTCGTCTTTGTCGGTATGATTCAGAACGACGATATTCTGTATTCAATTCAGTTACATGGCGCCATGCGCAATCTGATGTACAAACCCTGATGACACGTTAATCCGATACAGGACGACATTAAACAAGCCGGGTCACTGCGAGGTGGCCCGGCTTTTTTGGCTTCACAAATTCTGTACTTAGTAGATCGCTCTTTCTGTAGTTAATTTGTCATCGCTTTCGCGACTCGCGGCGTCTAATTTTCAAATGAAGTCACAAGCCGTCAGAGAGTGTTGTCAGCCGTGGACAACGTGGACAACGTGGACAAAGAGAAAGAGCAATAATGCGCATGCAGTCCCACTATGCCTTTACAGCCTCAACGCTTTCGCTACTACTGACAAATACCGCACTGGCGCAGGAAACCGAACGAGAGCGAATAGAGCGCGCTGGAAATATGGGAAGCCTGCTCGCTCGTCGTTCCCCATATCAATAGTAAAGTCGAGATCGACGGCCTGATTAATGAGGAGGCCTGGGAATCTGCAACAAAAACGACTATTGCCTGGCAGAGTTGCCCGGCGGGTGTTGTTGAGGCGCGCCAGAAATCCCGTATGACGATGACAAAACTGCATCACCAGCGTGTTGAGGTAGCAGAATGGCTTGCCAGTTTGAAGAGCAGTTCGGCGACAGCCTGGAGTTCAAAAATCGACGGCTTCTCGGCAGCGTATGTCGAGTTGTTCGAGGCCTGGCAGGATGCAGTGGTGGAATTTGACTCGTAAACGCCTGTCAGCTCGGGACAGCGCTCTCGACAGTTATGGATCTGAAGGGGCGCTCGCCGCGATTGCGGCGAGAAGTCATATCACTGGCGTGGCGCATCCGCCATCTCGTGATTCATGTACAGGTTCATTTGCAACTGATTGAGAAAGGCCATCATCTCGTCGAGTTCCGCGCCGGCGAGTTGTGGTTGCAATTCTTCGGCGGTTTCCATCATGGCACGGCTTTGCAGCCCGATCAGGTCGTCGACGCTCAGCTCGGCCTTGCCCTCTGATTCTTTCTGGCTGCTTCGGATATGCCGCACGAGCGTGTTCAGTACCAGGTCCTTGTTGGAATCTGTCATCGCGCTGGCGAACCGTTGCAATTCCTCGGCATAGCCCTTTTTCAATTGTGCATCCGACGGACCCTTGCGGCGTTCGTCGAACATTGCCAACTCGGCAGGGTTTAACAGTGGTGCCAATCGCAACCGCAAATAATCAAAGTCGGCAACCCTTTTCAGCTGCGCCTCAGTCGCCCGACCCTCCACCACCATCTCACTCAGCTCAGCCCGTTCACTGAAGATTTCCACGAGAATGGATTCCACCTGCTGGCGCTTCTGAGGACCGCTGGAGCGGGCGACGGCGTCGAGGAAATCCTCATACTGGACGCTGGTTTGTACGCGACCGATATCCTGATACTTGGTCGCTTCCTGGCTGCGCAGGATCATCGCACGCACAGAGTCAGAAACATTGGAGTCCTGCTGGGCGCAGGCGGCCGTGGTCAGAGTGAGGGTCAGTGCAAACAGCGTTAGTTGCTTGATCATGGTAGTTTCCATCCAGGGCGTCGTCAGGCCGGGAGCGGCAATGATACCGCAATCATCTGACTCCAGCAGATTCAGTTACTATTTGTTGCGGGTTCGAGGCGACCAGCGCTGACACTGGAGCACCGTCGGCGCTTCCGCATCTGCGCCTGTCACCAGGCTTGCTCTCAGGGTCGCACGGTTCACATTCACCGAGAACACGACGCTGGGCTGTGCATCGCCGCGCGCTTGTCTGTTGCTGGTAACAGTAAGGACATCAGGCGTCCAGGTGTGCTGATCCCAATACTCAACGTCTCCGATTTGCAAGTGTCGAGCCGTCTTGTTGACGTCGTCCTCCAGGAATGACAGCAGGTGGACATCCCCCGTGTCACTGGATAGACATTCGAGCGCGTAGCCGGTATCGCGCCCCATGGCGGCGTGGGCCAGCATCAACCAGATCAGAAGTGTCAATGTGCGTTGAATCATATGAGGTCCTTTGAAAGATCCACCTGAAGGACCCGCTTAATGGGTCCCTCTGCGGGGACCACTTGAAGCGTTCACTGGCAGTGCCCGGCTGAGCGCTGGAGTATGGCATTCGGCGCGCTCCGATTCCATTCCCCAATGGCCACTCGCGGCAGAGCATTGTCCCAAGCTTGTCTGGAAATTGCGGGAGTTCACCGAGTCGCGCTGGACATTTCCAATGACGGGGCGCATTTTGGCGCCAGTCACGTGTCGTAGTCCGGCGAGAAAAATAGCAGCTCATATTTTACAAACCCTGAATTACAGACCCTGAATTACAGACCCTAAATTACAGACCATGAACTACAGAACATAACGCAAACCATGAATTGCAGAGAAAGGAGCTTTGACATAACCCGATTCCGCTTCGATGGTGCCTTGCGCATCCCCGGCTCACTCATCCCTGGTTCACTCGTCCTCGGACTACTCGCCTTGCTGCTGTGCAGTCCCAAGGTTCTGGCACAACAATCCTTGCGACTGCTCAATTCTGACTGCACGCCGGCCCTCGACGCGCCGGTGACAGAACCGCATACCGGGCGCACCTATGTGCTGGACTACCCGTGCGACCTCCAGCCAGGGGAGGACGTGAATTTTATTCTCAACCTGCACGGCGGCGGTTCCAACACCGCTTACCAGCACGCCTATTTCCCAGCCTGGGAACTCAAGGAAAAATACCGTCTGGTCATTGCCACGCCGTATTCTCCTACTCGCCGCTGGTCTGAAGTTGATGATGAATATCTGCAAAACATCATCGATGCGGTCACTGCTGCCGTGGGACGACAGCACCTGCGGGCTTTCTGGCTGGCGGGACATTCACAAGGAGGATCGACTTCCCGTCGCCTGGTTTGTACGCCCTATTTCACGGATAAGGTAGATGGCTTCCTGAGTCTTTCCGGCGGGCGTCTTGGCGGCGCTCCCGAGCGTTCGCCTGAGGCCGGGCGACCGCGCCAGCTGACGGATCCGGAGCCAACCCCTACAACCGCTCCTGCGCCCGCAGCGACCGCGGCTGTCGAACCCGACTGCGACTTCTCCCACATCTTTGCCATCGGCGAACACGAGATTGTGTCGTTACCTAGCACATCTTCTTGGGCCGGAAAATATCATTGCAGTTTGCGTGTGAAACGACCGAACGTTATCGATACGATTGCCGGCAAGACCTATGACCGAGGGCACCAGAATCCGGCGACCAAGGCCTGGGGCAGAGAGGCGCGCCCGGGCACAGCCGAAGTTTTTCAGTACCCCGATTGTGAGCGCGGACGAATCGTGGCAGACGTGGTGCGAATCGACAAGGGTCACACCGAGGGGCTCGAGCCGCAAATCGTCGAGACAATCGTGCAGCTGCTGACCGGAGCCGAAGGAGGCAAGTTGCGCAGCGGCGGATAAACCAGTCACTGCCATCGCCACAGGTTGAGGTCAGGACTTGCGAAAACTCAAGGGTGGTTTGAGAAAGAGGGATATGCAAAGGACTATCTGTTTCTGAACGGTAACTGGGAAGATCACGTGCTGAATTCCCTGCTCAACCCCGCGCATTGATCAGGTGCAGCGCCAGTCTGATTTCGCATTCACAAGACGAATCGAATAGAATCACGAATTCCCGAATCTCAGCACTGACACCCGCTCTATGGAAGTACTGCACGAGTTGCTTGGCACAGGCTTGCATCATCTGAAGCAGCGCTGCACTCGCGCGGAGAAATTTGATCCGGATCTGCTCGATAACCACCAGCAAAGTTGTTATGACCTCGCGTTCTGCGCCGCTGAACTGAGTGCCGAGCGGGCAATAACCACCTATGCGGATCGCTTCGGATCAAACGCGCTGGTCACCGGCCTGGCCGCAGCTTTCAGAGCAGAAATCGCCGGTTCCGTGCTGGCGCGGCTGCAGATACGCGCCGTCGATCTCAATCTCAATGAGGAGTCACTGGCGGCGGCCAGCGTTCTCGTTAGACGACTGCAACTGGATGAAAGTACCCTGACGGATATCGGTACGGCGCTGCTTGAGGCCGGATCGGAGGCGTTGCCTACCGGACTGGGTTCGGAGATTGATCTGGTGCGGCAGACCTTCGCACGGTTCGCGGATACAATTGTTGCCCCCCTGGCTGAATCCATTCATCGCGACGATACCGACATCCCGGCGTCGCTGATCGAGGCAGCCGCGGAACTCGGCTGCTTCGGCACCTGCATTCCCCAGCGCTTCGGAGGTTTGCAGGACGATGCAGTGCCCGATAGCCTGGGAATGATCGTCGTTACGGAACAGTTGTCGCGCGGTTCACTCGGCGCGGCTGGCAGTCTCATTACGCGGCCGGAGATTGCCGCTCGCGCCTTGCTTGCCGGTGGCACGGAATTACAACAACGCACCTGGTTGCCGCGTCTGGCCGCCGGTGAATTACTGTGCGCAATTTCCATTACCGAACCCGATACGGGTTCCGATGTGGCGGCGGTGTCGCTGCGGGCCAGCAGAACCGACGGCGGCTGGCTCCTCAATGGCAGCAAGACCTGGTGCACCTTTGCCGGACGTTCCGAATTGCTGGTCGTACTGGCGCGCACCAATCCGGACAAGAGCCAGGGCTACCGTGGACTCAGCCTGTTTTTAATCGAGAAGCCCGCTTATGCGGGACACCAGTTCGTTCATACGCAAGCAGGCGGCGGTAAACTGGAAGGCAAGGCCATCGCAACGCTCGGCTATCGTGGCATGCACTCCTACGACCTGTTCTTCACCGATTACTTCGTGCCTGAGGCGAATCTGGTGGGAGCAGAAGCCGGAGAAGGGCAGGGCTTTTACTACACGATGGCAGGGTTCTCCGGTGGTCGCATCCAGACTGCTGCGCGCGCGATCGGTGTGATGCAGGCGGCCTTCGACCGGGCTCTGGAGTACGCCGCTCAACGCAAGACTTTCGGCAAGGTGCTCAGCGCCAACGGCCTGATTCGCAATAAGCTGGTACGCATGCTCGCAAATCTGACGGCTTCGCGTCAGTTCAGTTATGCTGTGGCTCGCCTGCTCGACGCTGGCGGCGGACAGATGGAAGCCAGCCTCGTGAAACTGTTCACTTGCCGCACGGCAGAATGGATCACGCGGGAAGCGATGCAGATCCATGGTGGCATGGGCTATGCCGAGGAGTCCGCCGTCAGTCGTTATTTCGTCGACGCCCGCGTTTTGTCCATCTTCGAGGGTGCCGAGGAAGTGCTTGCGCTGAAAGTCATCGCGCGCACTCTCATCGCCAATGCCTGATTCCGAAAATTCACTCCCGAGCCAGTCATGCCTTTGAACCCCGACAAGATTATGCAATACCGCTTTCCGACGGTGCGACACACCTACACCGAAAAGGACTGCATCTTGTATGCACTGGGCATTGGCATGGGCAAGGATCCTCTCGACCCCGAGAGTCTGCCGTTTGTGTATGAAGAAGGACTCAAGGTCGTGCCCAGTCTGGCAGTGGTTCTCGCGCATCCGGGATTTTGGGCAAAATTGCCGGAGATCGGTCTGGATTGGGTTCGCCTGCTGCAGTCCAGCCAGGAAATCATCATTCATTCACCCTTGCCGCCAGCGGCAACCGTAGAGGCCACGGCGCGCTTCACCGAGATCAGCGACATGGGTGAGCGTATGGGTGCGTACATCGTCACCGAACGCACCGTACGCGATGTTGAGACCGGCGTCGACTATTGCACGCTGGTCACTTCCATCCTCGCCCGCGGTGATGGAGGCTTTGGCGGCAAGCGGCGTTCGGTCAGCCGCGGCGACCTGATTCCTGATCGCGAGCCCGATGCGGTGTGCGATCTGGCGACCCTGCCCCAACAGGCGTTGCTGTATCGTCTGAGTGGCGATCTGAATCCCTTGCATGCCTCGCCGGCAATCGCCAGGGAAGCTGGATTCAAGGCGCCGATCCTGCACGGGCTTTGTACGCTTGGAGTGCTAATGCACGCATTGTTAAAGACTTGTTGCGACTATGACCCGACCCGCATCAAGCATCTGCGTCTGCGATTCTCTTCCCCGGTGTATCCAGGAGAGACGATACGCACCCAGATCTGGCACGAATCGGAACGGATCGCGTTTCGTTGTCTGTCGCTGGAGCAGAACAAGGTCGTCATCAATAATGGTTATCTGGGTCTTGGCATTGGCGAGTCCACTAACGCGCGCGGAATCGGGTAGGGAAAGGTGTAAAAGTGCAACAGTTATTACATGGTATGCGAGTCATTGAAGGCAGTGCTTTCATCGCAGCGCCCTCGGGCGGGATGACCCTGGCGCTGCTCGGTGCCGATGTAATCCGTTTCGACCAGATCGGCGGTGGCATTGATTATCGCCGCTGGCCGGTAACCGCGACGGGAGAGAGCCTGTACTGGCACAGCCTGAACAAGGGCAAGCGCTCCATTGCCGTCGACTTTCGACACCCGGAAGGGCAGGAACTTCTGGCCCGACTGATCACCGCACCGGGAGCAGGAAACGGCCTGTTTGTCACCAACTTTCCTGCGCGCGGCTGGCTCGCTGACAGCGCACTACGCGAACGCCGCGCGGACCTGATCTATCTTAATCTGACCGGCGACCGCCATGGCGGCAGCGCGCTCGATTACACCGTCAACAGCAAGGTGGGCCTGCCCTTCATTACCGGCACCGGGGAACAACAGGAACCTGTCAACAATCCCTTCCCGGCCTGGGATGTGATTGCTGGCCAGCAGATTGCCTTGAGTCTGCTCGCCGCCGAACGTCATCGTCGCCTGCGCCAAGAAGGACAGTTCATCACTCTGGCACTTGCCGATGTGGCGCTCGCGACGATGGGGCATCTGGGTTACCTCGCCGAGGTCGAAAAAAATGGCGTTGATCGGCAGCCACTGGGCAATCACATCTTTGGCACCTTCGGGCACGATTTTCCTTGCCGGGACGGTCGTCGCGTAATGCTGGTGGGCGTGAGCCCCAATCAATGGCAGGCACTGGTGCGCGTGACTGAGAGCACGGCCGCTGTGGCGGCACTGGAACAGGAATTACAGCTGGATTTTGCCCGGGAAGGAGATCGATTCCAGGCGCGCGATCGACTCTACACGCTGCTGCTGCCGTGGTTCCAGGCGCGGGATTTTGCCACGGTAACCGCGGCGCTCGACGCCGCCGGCGCCTGCTGGGGACCCTATCAGACTTTATGCCAGCTCGTCACAGAAGATCCGGATTGCTCACCGGCAAATCCCTTGTTCACACGCATTGAGCAACCGGGCATCGGAGCGCTATTGACGCCCTCGTATCCCGCGTTCTTCTCGGCCTTCGAACGCG